>JGI24022J15233_10000006_pt1 | contig 60354 bp, 38 predicted proteins | sample Ectturendosymbi2_FD_15233 | JGI IMG/M metagenome (IMG submission 15233)
GAGCTGCTCACGTCCCAATGCTAGATCTATATCACTCATGCAAAATATTTCAGATTAATCAAATATATGAATACGAATTAGGAAAATTTATGTACAACATAGTTCACAACTGCTTTCCAAGTTTCATCTCCAATTGTTATTCTCATATTAATGAAATACATAATTATCCCACTAGAATAGCTACCAATAACAATCTCACTACAACTTCATCAAAAAAATATTTAACACGAAGATCTATACAATACACAGGACCAAGGCTCTGGAGCAATATTCCCATAGACTTAAGAAACAAATCATTCCTAGCCTTTTGTCCAGCATACAAAAAATATTTACTGGATCAAGTTGTGTTGTAATGTATCTGTCTACAGGGAAATAATTCTTTTAAATTTTTACTTGTATGCTCCAATTCTGTTTAATGTTAACCTCGCCCCATAACAATAAACTTAAACATCAGCAAAAATATTACAAAAAAATTAGAAGAGAGGGGGAGATCATTAATATACAAAAAAAAATAGCACAGGACCAAGAGTCGAACCTTGCGGCACACCACAAGTGATTTGCATCTTATCAGACTGAACTCCATTCGAAAAAACAAAATGCTGTCTATTCTTCAAATATGATGTGAAGAAGTCTAGAGCCAAACCACGAATTCCATAATGGTTGAGTTTGTCTAGTAATATTTTGTGATTTACAGTATCAAATGCTTTTTTTAAATCAACAAAATTACCACATGTGTATTGTCCAGAATCATTTGGACGTAATATATAGTTATGGAGTTGGTTTATAGCAAGAAATGTTGAAAGTCCAGAACGAAAGCCAAATTGGTGTTTTGTAATTATGTTGTTAGTGTCTAAGAAGCTGACCAAGCTTTTATGTATCTGTTTTTTAAATATTTTGGAAAAGTGTGATAATATTGATATTGGTCTATAATTGGAAGCGATATCTTTGGTACCAGATTCAAAAATAGGAATAACCTTGGCAAGTTTCAATTTATCAGGAAAGACTCCGTTTTGCATGCAGTTATTCCATATATCTGCTAAGCAAGTACATATAATATTTTTACTCAATTTCACCAATCTGACAGGAATATCATAAGGTTCAGTAAACTTTTTGTCTTCGAGTAAGTTAATAAGCTTCAGTATTTCTTCTGAACAAGTTGAAGTTATAAACATGGAAGAACAGATTTGTGGAGAAGGAGGTAAATAAGTATCAATTACAGTGGGAGGTTTGGCTCTGGCAAGTGATGGGCTAACTGATGTAAAAAATTAATTTAAAACATGAGCAACAGATTGGTTTGGTGGAAGGGAGGAAGCACCAGGGACAGTTTGTTGAATGATTGGGATGGAAATGTCAACAGAGTTTTGCCAATTACTTCATTGATTGTTTTCCAAGTTTCTCTTGGAGTATTGGAGTTCGCGAGCAGCTGGATTCTGTAGAAATTGAGTTTAGCCCTCTATTTCAAGTGAGTTAAAATATTGTTGAACTTTTTGTACTTTTGAAACTCTGAAGCAATGCCGCTATTTATAGCTTTTTTATAAAGTTTGTTTTTTGTTTTAATAGAATTCAATAAACCTTTTGCTGTCTAAGGTTTTGATGCCAGCTTGGTCAATTTCTTACTTAATGTGATTAATGGGGCATTGTGGTCCTAAGAGGAGTTGAATATTTAAAAAAAGTTGTTGAATTATTCATTTGGATTCTCATGATTAGTGGTAAAATTTTCTTTCAAGTTTGTTGATAGGTGCATCACAAATTTTTTTTGGTGAAATTGCTTGTAACATCTTTTCAATTTAGTTAACTTATTTTTTTTTAGGTACTGTTTTTGCTAGAAGAAAGGTAGGATGGTGATCACTGATATCATATTGTAACACTCCAGGCTGTAGTTCATGCACGAAGTCATTGCAATATATGTGGTCAAGTAGTGAGGGTGAAGTCAGTTTCAATAGACCGTTGTTTCAATATATTGAGTTAACGCTACTCTATTGCTTCAGGGGACTAGTTATGTATGTGCCTGTTTTTGCTCCAAACAAAAACAGTGGTTTCCTTATATCTCTACAGTAATTAAAATCGTGAACAAGAGAGTTGATTTAGATGACGGTTTAGGCTAATTCCATGAGTGCACTCTGGCCTGTGGCTGAGAAGCAACACGTGGGTTCTATTAGGCATCCAATTAAATTAACACAAAAAGAAGAAACTACTTACTGCGTTTTGCTCGAAGTACCGATCACAGATAGTTTTAACTGCCACGCTGGCATCGCTGGATCCATCGCCCTCTTTGCTTAGTTTGTCAATCACGCCTTGCAGCGTTAATGGCGAACGGTCCTTGACCACCGACTCGATTGCAGCAATCTTTACAGTATTTGAATCAAATCCTGGTAATCAGAATTTGCATGCTAAAAATTCGTGGCTACAGCCGAAAATGGGTGCAAAATATAGAACTAAGCAGGACAGTATTAATTCAATCTGACATTTGCAAATGCTTCTCACCAACCGGCAAATCTAACACATTTGCTTTAAAACATGTTTAGGCGCTACATTCTCGCAGCAAACACTTAAAAAATACAGGTCAGCACCATAGGAAAGTCATCACACGATATGAAAACGTGAGGTCGAACATGGTCGACCGCTCAGTAACGAAATAGGCGCTTACATACGTGCCCAGGGAAGAAATAAACTTTTCGTATACCACATAGCGCTGCTACAAGTTTCACTCATATAGTTGCTACTGATCGAACATTTAACCTTTTTTTTAATTTGATTTTTGGTGACGGCAGTTAGCGGCAACCCGAAATTTGCCACCTCCCGAGGCGACTGAGGTGAAAGCTCTTGTCCAAGGAGCGCTACGGCAATTTCCTCAGTGGCCGTTGGGAGGCGGACGCTTTAACACTGAGCCATTGCCGACCCTCAACGTTTAGCTTCATATTGCCGGAAAGCTTCCAAACATTTTAAAGATTTCGTGTTGAGTAAGCAACGAATAAAATCAAATAAGTCTTTTGCTTTGACTTTGCGGAGAAACACTGTTTTGTCATTTTACAAAATGGATTTTCGATATTTGACCGACTGACTGCTGCGATATCCTGTTGGGGGTTTTATGGAATACCTGTATTTCGACATATATCCTGCTATACTTCTTAGTGCAATTCTGTTCTGAAATGTGGAAGCTCAGAGTAATGTCATATTAAGGTCATTCACAAACAGTAAATAACGACCTCAAAACATCTTTACAAGAAGCAACTGGTTACCTGCGTCCTTGTTGTATTCCTCACAAAATATCCTCACGTCCTCGTCTTCGTATTCATGTTCCAGGCACCAAACAATAATTTCATCGTATATTAAGTTTTCCTTCGCTTGTTGAACTCCTGCTTTGGCAACGTTTTCTTGAATGTAGTCGTCAACTAATCGAAGAACCATGTCGCTTTTCCGTTCGATTAAGGACTTGGTGCTGACGTCATTTGCTTACAGATGAATGCAAAAATCTTTAGTACTCAGCAGTAGTCCCAGGATAACGAAAAGAATAATTTTTTTCCATTGTCGCAAACAAAATCATTTGAGGGAAAAAGCATCTATAAAAGAACCGCAAACCTTCATATTTTGAAGCATTTGTCCAAAAATTGGATTTTACCAATCTAAAGTGGGGGATTATTCTTGATTACCTCCCCCTGGTATCACTATCATTTTATTTAAATCCAGTGAAAATGATGGAGAGTTCAAAACCAGCTTATTTCTTTTTCATGATCTTCTCCATAATCACAAAATTATCTACAAGTGTTCTCAACTGTAGCAAAATCATGCTTTTCAAATGAACAGTATTTCGTTATTGGCAAGCTAGTAAATTCATACACAAGCTTAGACAATCGTAAGCACCCATCTCTGCTACGCTAAGGACAAGAAAAAGCTTTTCATTTCTTTTCGTTTCATTATCTTATTTTGAACATGGCTAATTCCACCATGGTGTTATTTTTGTCGCACGCTTGTTTGCAGGCAGGAAGAATGAAAAATGCACTTTTCTAGAAACGAAGCATAATATTTGCTGATACAGTATACGGGACAACTTAAAATGCCAACGTTCGAGCTGAAAACAGAATTTTAGGCAGCACAGTTTCAAAGCAATTGAAAAGCAATGTGTTTTTTGGACAATATTTGTAACTCACCATTTTGAGCCACTTCCTCATTACCGTCCAGCTTAGGTTGCTCTGTTGCCTCACCGAGACATTTGATGATCTCTTCTCTTGAAACATTTGGCTTGATCAGAGACAACAGAGTGAAGACCTGGTCGGGCAGCTCATCCTTATGCGTGACGCCTGCCAGCTGTCTACACAGGTAGATGATCTGGTGGATGTTGAAGTGGTTTAGATGGTAAAAGATTGAGCGTTTCTCGGTAAGATTCCCTTTCCATCTGCAGAACATACAGACTTGTTGTTTAAAAGCATTCACACATTTAAGTATTTGTTTAGACTGTGACAACAATCCAGTAAACATCTCGATTTCATCACAGAAACATACGATACATATATTTTCCTCATATCTGATAAAACAATTTGGGCAATTGGAGGTGCAACCAAGATTTGAAGAAACAACGCCGGGCAGTGACAATAAATGTTTGTAGATCACGAAAACTTTACTTTTTCGAGAAAAGAAACCAATCTTGACGGCTACTAAAGAGGACATTTAGCCTAAAGGTGACCGCTTCTTCTTTATTTTTCCACACTATAGTTTTTTACACTGGTCGGAAAATGCTTGGAACCAATCAGATGACCCCCTCACAATCACTTCGGCGCCCGATTTTCACAACCTTGCGCCATAAGACACAAAGCCACTAGCGCGTAAAATTATAAAACTAACGGCCGTCTGCCACTAAGGCATGCATCGCCGCAAATACTGTTTTTTCAGTATTTGAAATGACCCACTCGGGAATCGAACCCACTCCATGCCAGCAGCTGGAGAGGCAATGCCCAACCAAAGCGTCAACCGGCCGGTTTTAAAGACAACCATTAATTTGAGCGCACATAGCCCCTCAACGAGACACCGGTTGTTTCCAATTTGTGCCGCAGAAAACATAGGTCGTAAACGTGAATCTTGGAGTTTGGTAAACGTGTCAGCTTACAGAAAACCGGTGTTCTTCATTGGTTTTATCAACGATTCTTGTGTAAGCCACTGTTTGACTCTGTCCAATTACAGCAGTGAGCTGCTTATTGATGAAAAGTTTAGGCTTGGACATGATTTGCATTACTTACTAAGCAACACAATAAAAATCGCATCGAGACTTTCGACGTATTCTACGGTACAACACAAAATCACGTTAGCTGCAGCAATAGAAAAATCCTTGAAGCGGTGCGAGTTACTGTTGAATAATTACGGTTTGTCATGCTGAAATGTTTCAAAATAATATCCGATGAGCTTTGAAACGCGCAATTTGCACGAACGGCATATTGTCTTTTGCGTCCCACAGGGATCCATTCTAGCACGCTTTCTCTTCAACATCTACATCTCTGACCTGCCATCCACCGTCTCCAGAAAGTATGCATATGCTGACGACCTAGCAATCACGCATGCTGATGTAGGCTGGAAGGCAGTGAAAGAGGTGCTTACCAAGGACATGGCAACAATAGATTAATAACTCCAGATTTGGTAGCTAAAGCTCAGCACTATAAAAACGGTGTCGGCCGTCTTCCACCTCAACAACAAGGAAACCAAACATGAGCTTAAAGTCAACCTCAAAACCTTGCCCTGCTGCTCCGAGCCCAAATACCTCGGAGTAACGTTTTACAGGTCGCTCGCGTATCGTTGACACCTCGAGTCATTTCGCAAAAAGTTTACATCACGCCTCGGACTCCTGAGACGGTTTGCTGGCTGTGGTTGGGGTGCTGGAGCAACCACGCTGCGGGAAGCCACCCTAGCCCTGGTCCGCTCAACGGCAGTGTACTGCGCTCCTGTCTGGTGCCGCAGTGTTCACACCCACCTCATTGACCCTGCCATCAATGACACCTTGCGAATTATGACTTGATGCCTGCGTCCCACACCAGCGGACAGCCTTCCTAGGCATTCTTGAAGGCATCCAATCTGTTGAGCTTCGTTGCAATGGAGCCACACTTTCTCTAGCACGCCGTGCTATGGAGCCTGGACACCTGCTCCACTCAGCACTCACTTGTCCACCGAGTGCAAATGCACGGCGCCTCAAATCGAGACAGCCATTTGTACCAGCCGCACAACAACGTATCAGTTTATCTGACAACAACAACATACGTACGGCGCACTGGACGGATCACCACTGGAAGGCGGAGTGGTTGGACAACCTTACTAGACTCCGTACTTTCATCCCCGACGTCTGCACACACACCCTGGAATGACCCTCCTAAGAACAGCGTGTCTCCGGCTCAACCGCCTCCGCACCTGTGTCGGACGCTTCTTCTCCTGCTCGCACAAATGGGGTATGGCCTCCTCTGCGGCCTGAAAGTGTGCCGCAGAAGAACAAACCGTCGACCATGTTGTCCTCCAATGTCCAATCCATCGACCTGTCCATGGACTGCACGGCCTGATGGTTCTGGACGATGAGACAACCGAATGTCTGCTCAACACCTGCCCCGAGATCTACTGCGGCCAAGCAGTGGTTTGAAGATCTGACTCAATCGACGGAGAATAAGTCTATTGCTCAGGAAGATGCAGCTGTGAGTCATTGCGACTTTTATTTGCTGCAACCGTTCGACTGTATTAAGTTACCTCCAATTATTTTTAAAGATTCTCTGTAGAATTTCACGCCAAGATGGGAATGTATACCTTACGAGTGCGTCTTCCATTACTGCAGTGATGTTGATCATTTCATCTATTGCGTTTTTGCTGCAATAGATAGGAGTGCTTTGTTCATCGAAAGTTATCACCAGTGAAGTCAAGTCAACAGCTTCGTTTTCGTCATCCAATGCTTTGCATCTGCTCAGAAACAGGATCAAGACATTAGATTTGTGTATGGCCTTCTTAAAATTGCCAGTCATTTTCCCTATGAACTTGCATAATGCCATATGAACGTCGCAGCTCGTTTTGCAATTCGTGCTACTAATATCAATTCTCAACCGCCATGTTTGTCAGCATTACCACGAGCTAATATCTTCGCTCTTGTCGCTGCTATAATAGAAAGAATATATAATCACTGCATGCTGAGTTGAATTCAGCTGCACAAAATCCGTAAGACATCTTGTAATGCACAAAGTAGAATAACGTGTTTGATTCGATATCTATTTTGTTTTCAAACACCCTTTTTCAACGAAATGTATCACAATACAACTTGTAGAATAGATCTTTCAATAAACTCCAACCTCTAGGGTAAAAGCACCCTTAAAGCTTTAGGTTTGTCCATGCTTTTAACTGTTGAAGATGACCGCGAAAATATTTATTCATACTACTTTTATGAGTAACAAAGACATGCTTGTAAAGCCTCTCGCGCCAAAAGATCTCTGGTATCTCTATCGTTTGAAAGCACTGCCAACAAACTTAGAGGCAAAACATATGGGGAAAGCCGCCATGTTGCACTCACCTCAGTTTGGCTTGCCAGTTATTGAACAACAGACAACCAGCGTTTTTCAAGTTCACCAGAGCCTTGGCGAGGTTTTCCACCAAGCTGAGGTTTTTTATAAATCGTTGCACATCTTTCAGGCCTTTGTCGGCGATCAACATCAAACGGGATTGAAGATCATGCACGTCTTTCAATGACATATCTGGTTAACACGAATATTTTTTTTCCTAAAATTTATTTTTGAAAATAGGTGGTTATCTAAAAAATCCTCAGGACAGAGGATGGTTCTTAATAAATTTATAGTTGGAAACAATAAAATCCGATTGATGTAACACCACACATGCGATCAGTTGTTGCGTGGCTTCTGAAAAAGTGAAACATTTTCCACTACAGATAGGTGACAGTCCTAGCTGATTGAGTAATTTTTCATGGTGCACACCTAAAAGTCTTTACTAAAGCCAGTAAATGTCTATGCACATAACCAAAAGAAGCAACGTGAAGGTTTGGCATGAAAATCTGTAGTTTCTTCAAGGTTGGTCAAATAAAGGTTGTTTTCATCGTTTATGACCGGAGAGTACCAGCGTCTGAATGGTAACTTCACATCCACAAACACACGACATGCAAAGAAACCGGCAACTTGACACCTCAGCAAAAGTTAGGCCTTAAACCACTATCAATTAGTTCAAAACACCCAACTGGGTCCTTGAAACGGCTGAAACAGCTGCTCAATTGCGGTACGTTTGCAAGAATATGAAGTGACTTCAGTGTGCACTTAGAGAAAAACTTTCAAGATAGAAAATTCCCAAAACTCACACTCACCTGGATCTTTTTCCAAGTACAACCTCACCGATGTTTCTAATGAAGTGGTTTCATTATCACAAGAGATAACATAAACTCCATGGGAATTGATTAGCTGGGCTCTTGAAAGTGACGACTTTTCAACAGAGCCATGAAAATCTTTAATTCCTTTCAACCACGTAAGAGCACGAGCAGTAGTTTCCTTAAGCATAAGCGAGCTTTGTCGTACAAAAATTTGGTACTGTATAATAGCCAAAGTACTCACACATTGCATCTAACCAAATGTAACAAAATATCGACAACGCAAAATTTGAGTTTCGGCTGCACATTTTCCTTTTCTCAGATGTTTGGTCAATAGGACTATGGCTTCTTTTTCAAATGACATGGAGAAATTAAATTTTGAAAGAAATGGTTGTATGCTAAATTGAAAACCATAGCGGTAATTTTGTAGCACCTTCCCGTAGTTCACAACTTCAAAACGTTTTGCTAATCACATGTCAGAATCGCGATAGTTGGGTTTTGAATCGTCTTGTAACCCCTCGATACCTGGAAGACAAAACGCAAAATCGCCTACCCATTTTTCAGGAAGCTCCGGGTCTCTATCCCTGTGCTCTTGGACGCTTTTCAAAGCGCGCAAAACGTCATCTAAACCCGACGTTTTCTTCAGATCGAAAAGAAAAGGAGCGAAGCCCATCACGGCGCTGTTGAAGCATGCGACTTTGTCCAATTCCATCGGAGTATCGCCGGCAGAGATCATGGCAAGATCGCTCAACACCTTAACTTCGCCGCGATCTGAGAAAAACAGACAGTATCTACAAATGCTAGGCACTGACCATGGAAAGATAAAATTGCTGAACACCTTTAGCTATTAGTTATAAGCAACAAGGTTTATTGGTTTTCCGCAAGCACAGAAGTGACTTACCAGTCACGAAACACCTTCGTATAGCTTAACATTCGAAACATGTAAATGTTTTCAGAAAAGCAGATCTTTTTAACGCAACGTTCATCATGCGTTACATGCCCCCACGCCAGACAACCTGAAGCAAGACGGTAGTCAACGGGGTTGTCGTCGAGAACCAGAAAGTTTGATGTTTGAATCCAGTGGTGATTCAACTCCTTTGCACCCTGGATTTCAATGTTTTAACGGCGACACGCTTGAAAAGCCTGGTCTTACATGAACTTGTGACTTTGCAAAAGCACCACCAACGCACAAAATAAATGCACGATTTTCAAGATCTTTTTTATTCGATTTATTTTTCTAATAAATCTCAGTGCAAAGCACTGCATACCATATATGCTTTCCATATAAAATCGTATTGCAATACCTTAAGATTTGCAATAGTTGTTTTTTGCACAAACTCATTGTGGGATTAGCTTTTTGGCTCCTCAAAAAAATTCGGTAGGACTTCATGGAGTTCTAACTTTTGATAAACAGTTTGGTTCAGTGTGAAAAGAAGGTTCTTAAACAATTACACAATTTTAACAAAAACAAAAATTAGTTCGTACGAAGCGGTTGCTAAACAATAGTTTTGCTTAGTGCCTCTGCATTGGGTTGGGGTAATTGCTTTAAGTTTAAGCAAAAAATTGTGTCGTTGTCTTTATACTAACATCCAAAACATGGCCAAGATCTTACTTATGAGGAAGTGTTGTTATTTCGGTAGACAAAAAGTAAATCAACTAGTCTTCATGAGAAATCCAAGCGTATTCAGCTTTTACGAAATGAAACATTTTGTAAGACAAGTCGGGAGATTGCAGTTTATTTTTAAAGCACGTTTTACAGTCAGACGGTTTGTGTGCTTTTAGATTTATCACAATACTTTTTTTGAAGTAGTTTCCTTTTGGCTAAATTTAATTACGCTCACAATAGGAACTTGCCAGATCAGTTTTTGCATAACGTATATCGCCTCCCGAACAATTCGATCCCAGACCTAGCTCTGCGAAATTCTAAAGACAGCTATGACCTGAGCGATATGCACAAAAAGTCAGCAAATGTTCCAACATTGACGTCCACTGTTTTGCAGCTAGAACATGTTGTTTCATAATGAAGGATCACTATACACTGTACCTTTCATATTCTTTCGCAGCCAAGCAACAAGTTCTCTCTCTTTTGAAAAATTCTGTATGAATTGACCATACTCCTCGGAAATGTTTGAAAAGCTTTTTCCCATTTTTATGACATTCGACGTGATTGAATTCAAAGGTTTTTCTGCTGAGATTTTACTTTTATCCTATACAAAAAATCTCTTGTTCAAAAGGTGAACATGAAAACGATTTTCTTCACAATTTTTATCCACCTAACGACCAAACGAATGTCAAAGTTAATTGATACAGATAGGAAAGCTATCGTTTTCAAAAAATACTTTGGTAATGCAGAAAAACAGCAAAAACTTATGCATTGTTTATGTTCCGTGTGGCTCTATCTTTTTCTAATTAGAAGTTTAATATCACCTTAAAAACATCCGGCAGGTCTATTTTCGAAAATATTCGCATAATCTTCATCAGAAATCAATCTCGACACGTCAATTAAGACTGCAACACTTTAGAGGAAAACATAACGGACTTCAATGTGTGCTGCTGAGATTCGATGATGCATTGGACAAAAATAAAATTGTTTGTCAGCAGACCTTGGTCAGAAACAGGGCTCCAACCAGCTGATATTTCGGGGGGAAGCAAATCGATTCTAACTTGTTCTTTCATCAAAAACTAAACATGTTTTTGCAAATTTCGGGGAACAATTCCCCAAGGTTGGCCCCCCACTTTTGCAGGCCTGGTCAGAAATGTGTGTTTTGCATTGGTTCCACAAAATAAGAAACTTGCCTTCAAAATATCAAGGTATCCGAATTCGCCTTGCAAACATAGACATTCCTTCAAATCGTAGAGGACATCCACGTTTTCTTGCTGTTGTTTAAGCATGAAATAGGTATAAATTTGCTCAACTCTAAAATGCTCACGGTCTATTGGATTTTCAAGTGTTTCAGTCTCAACCACGCTAGCAGTGGGAATGCTAGATACTACTGACTGACCATCAGTGGATGACGATTCGATCTGACTCTGGTCTGCATTTTCTCCAACAACTTCACCCTCTGCAGATTCCAAGAAAACAACCTCCCCATGGTCATTTTCAGCGACACTTTCCCATTCGATAGAATTGTCCGCAGTCGAGGTTATATTTGCTTTTTCAGAAACGCTGGCACTGACGTCTTTTTCACTATAATTGTCCGTCTCTCTGTCTTCTCCAAGCTGAGGTTCCAAGAGTTGGCTTGATTCCTGAGTATTGGTTTCTTCCAGTATAGGCGTAGGACTATCATTCACTTTGAAGTTTGGAAAACGAAACACAGCTTTTACCAGTCTTTCGATCTCCATCTTTTCAAGAACATTCACATGGGCATACCTGAAGTCTTTTTCCAATTGGCCCAGTAGAATTTCACCTGCAAAAAATTGACGCATGTAGCAGGAAATGCACAAGTCAAGAAGTGTATGCGTATGCGCTCGTAAATGGGAAGTTAAAATTACGCCTTCAGACTGACGGAAACACAATTTGGAAAAGGACAATTAAATTAATTGAATGGCAGAACTATTTTTCCCGTTGCATCGAAAAAATATCCGAGAAAACAGGAGCGCATCAGCGTTTTTTTTTTCGGTCACCGTTCGTATAATAGGCAAACAAGAAATAGCACAGTTTATTAGTCTGTGCAGGCTTTTGTGGAGAAGATCTTTAAGATTCTAAACATGCGACACAGTAGGCCTATTGTAGTGCACAGCTTTGCACAACCAGAACTCGCCAGCTCGTAAGTCAGAGAGCTGTTCAAACCCTCTTAAAGATGCGGGACGTCTTATAGTTAAGAAAGTTTTGGATGTAGTTTTTTTTGTGGGTGACGTCTAACGGGGGTAGGTTTACGCATTTTTTGCCACCTTCACCGGGCGCTTGGCGCCAACACCCAGAGCTAATTTTTTGACTCCAGCTTTTATGCGAAACTAAATATTATGGCCAAAAAAACAAAATTTTGGTAAAAAATCCAAAATTACATTTTTACCAAAAGTTTGTTTTTTTGCCGTAATTTTTGAGGCATAAACGCCAGAAAACCAATCAAGGGTTCTAAAGACTCGTATTATAGCCTAGCTTCGAATACAAATTGAGTCAAAAATTGGCTCTAGGCGTTGGCGCCATGGGCCCGGTGAAGCTGGCCAAAAATGTACAAACCTACACCCATTATGAAGTCACCCACAAAAACCCACAATCCAAAACTTCAACTTTTTTATCTAAACTACAAGACTTTCCGCATCTTTAGAGGATTTGAACAGCTCCTCAACTCAATCGACTGGCGAGTTATGTTTGTGTAAACTTCAACAAGAAAAGTGGCGCACGCGGGTTTTAAAATGAAGGGTCGTACATTTAATATTTTAGACCCGAGCGCTCAGTAATTCAATTCAATTTGGGTTGATCAGGACACATGGAACCTACATCAAACTCATGAGGTGAACAGCAAACAAAAATTCGCTCAACCTCGCCAGGGCTGCACATGATGCCAAGAACCGTAGTTGAGATTCTACTTCGTTTTCGCGGAAGTTTCTAAATGTATTAAAGAGTCAAAGACAACAAAGAGAAAAGTATCTCACGTAATTTCAAATGGGTTGCTTTCAACTAGTTCCGCACATAGTTTTTTCAAACGTTTCTATTTATTGCGCATCATCATAGAACTCGGGAATTCAATATGTCACCGTTTTGAAAAAATATAGCAGACCTAGCAGGTTATCCACCAGCAGTACAGCTCACAAAATAGTGCGTGAAATCCCAACCAGAGAAACAAAACGATTAATCGAATGCAGCAACGTGGCGGACCTCGTCGTCAACAAACACAATTTTTCCCATAAACTAACATGCAAAGATGCCCACAATCCAGTTTTCGTCAATTTACAAACGTAACACTATATCAAATCTTTACGCAGCGATTACCTCTGTCTAGATTTGCTTTCAATCCACTAACTGCGTCTTTCATTCTCAACCAGACGAATGTCAGGACGTCCTTAAGGGTCCAGATTGGTTCACCTTTGTCATTGCGCTGAACATCGTTGATAGCCTCAGTGGAATATACGTTCCACAAACTAATCAAAAACTGATGACCATCAACCTGCAAACATTTAAGCTCCTTTTGAGTCACCGAGGAAACCGGGTGCAAAAAACGTGAATCAACCTACGGCGTTTTGTGCCTTAGCTTAAAAAATTACCGCTGCCAAGAAAATACACATGATGTCTGGATTTTTCACAAACGAGGAACCAGGCCTCGTGTCTGTTGTGAATGAAGAATTTTTTGCAATTACCTCAACTGACGTGGAAATATGCGAAAAAGTTTAATTTGTGAAATTACATTTGGCGAAAAAGTCAGAAAAAATAAACAAAATCTCAGCGAAACGGGTTGACACTACGATTAGGGAGTAGGAGTAATGTCGTTGTATCTATCACAGTGTTTCTCAACCTTTTCAAGACACGGACTCTTTTCGGACCAGTATAAATCTTTGCTGTCTCAAGAGAGACTACAAGAATAATGGAAACACTGACTTCAGCAAATGTGGTTTATTTATCGCCCACATTCGCAAATTTAAATGAGAAACTTGTCCCTGAGTTGTTTCACAAGTTTATCGAAATTAGAGTATATGGTCGTCAGTGCACATCTGACGTCGTCTGATCAAAGTTGTTTTTGGTACCTGGCCTTAACCACACTTACTGTTCACAAGCTAGCTTCAGGAAGGCATGCAGTTAGGAAAGGGAAAGGTACTTCTTCACCTTACGACACAGATCAGAGAAAATTGGTTCCATTGAGTAAACGTTCAGAAAAAATTGAGTAAGAGAAGCATTTTTATTTTGTATATCCACAGCTGTCGACTTTGCAATTCATTCACCTATTCCGCAAATGCAGTCAAGTCACAATGAACACATAGTGCTGGCACCTCAAAAGGACTTCGCAACCAGTGAAATATTTTGCTGTAGTTGTTAAAATGGATATGTGCATCCAGCTTGGATGGAAATGTAGTAGGATGTTCAGGAAAGATTGGGCGAATGCAGCGCAAATCAATTTCTAACTCTTCACCAATTTTACCGCTGTACGTTGCCACAGGAGTAAGCTACTCTCCCCAAGTAACTGGACCATCAAAACGTCTTCGTACCTGATGCTTTCGTCAATGCATTTTACATGTTTTGATAAAAGATGCCGACTTACAGTAGCTTAGCTTCTTGAGGAAGCTGTGAGCTAAGGCTTACACACTGTGACCGGACTTCACTGTTTACCTCAACTAAAGTAAATCGAAGTTTCAAGTAGTTGTTTTATGCAAACTCCAGCTATCGTTTAGCCATGATAAACTAGTGTTTGAGGGTACTAAAATCAAATTGTTTGCAATGGTCAATGTGCTTGCGGACTCACCCACAGTCCTCCACGGACTCATTTTACTCCGCGGGCTCGGGTTGGAAAACTCTGATCTATCACTTAATACGTCACAATGCGATCATTTTCAGATCTTCGAATATAGCTGGCGCGTTTTATACGTACTTACTTTGCTGTCAAATATTTCCTTGATATGTAACTTTTGCTTGTCGTCCAGGTTCAGTAATTTTACTTCAACCATTCCTTCTTCGTCTGTGCAAGCAACATCCTTCCATGCCAATTTCGGCAAGTCAGGTATCATTGAATGTAAGTTTTCTGCAAAAAACATAGCTCCTTATTGGAATGGTTCACGTTGAGAAACCAAATTTGGTTTAACCAAAAAACACGTTTGTACGACCTTGAAACACGCCGCACATAGATGTAACAACAGGAATAATCAATTCACCAGCAAGACGCATGTAAAACCCTAGCTGAAAATATTTTCCCAATCTGCGATAACGAGCGGTTAAAATTCACGGTTGCCAGAGGAAAGTGTATAAGCAAATTACTTCAACCAGGCCTTCTTGAAAACAATGACGCACAGGTCGTTTGTTACTGACAACATACATGAGCACTTTCAGAGATTAATTGACACTTCATCAGGTTTGCTTAAATTTGATCAGATTAAAACAAACAAAAAGGGTTTGCAGTTCTTAAAGCTATTCCCATGAAACACTTCTACAATTGATCTACAATTGGACTATCTTGATTTCTTTCGTGTGATAGGGGCCGGGAAAATATAAGTCTGTGGTATATTGGAAAATACAGGTTGTGGCTGAGGAAGGCATACGCTTTCCTGAAGTGCAACGAATGTATAACCGTCGGGCGACTATTACGTCTTTATATTTTGGCAGATGGCTACCAGGTTTGAACAAGGAAAAAGTTTAACCCAATTCTTGTTTTTGTTTTCATTCCGAGGTAGCCTGTGTCCTGCATGTTGGTAGGCGATGCAACGAAACTGCGGCGCCGTGAAGCAGGGTCCAGCCGATCGTGAAATACATTAAGCTTGCAATAAAGATCCCCTGCTCTATGCATTCATTCGTGTTGTTTCTATATATTTCCATGTCTAAACGCAAGTTTCACATGTGGAAACATTTGCCAAACGTGCGTTCAACCATGATCACGACATAAGTTGCATTCAATCCACTATTGCCTGGGAAGAGCAGCTTCATGTCATCTCACAGCCAATATCGATTGTTTTGAATCGCGATATGAGACGTTTCAATACTTATGAAATTGCGACTCGTAACGCAAGTAGCATTTATGAAATGCATAAGTTTTACAACTAAATGGTATTTACAATCTTGAAGCGCACACATTCACGTATAAATACAATAATTCTCATCTACCGCCTACATTTAACAATTATTTTAGAGGTATTACTGGTGTTCATTCGTATAATACGACACAAATTAAAACTCCGCAATGTGCCTTACCAAAATCACGTTCAAGCTCAGGTGCCAAAATGCTGAGATAGAGTGCAATAGAAATCTGGTGAGAAATTCTTTTAGAAATGAAAGATGAACCGCGTATGACTTTTGTTTACAGCGGAATATAAAAAAGGTGGTACTCGGGTACTAGAAACATTATTGGAATTCCTTTTCTTGTTGCTGCATAATTAACAAAGTGCGTTGATTAACGCTGTTAATATGAAAATAGTTGTTTCATGAGGGTATTGCTGTTTTTTATTTCACTCAGTTGGGTTTGCTTGCGTTCACAAAAATTGGTCGCACTAAACTCTCGCGTAAAGCAGTGGGACGCTTTTAGTTTCTAAATGGCATTAAGAGTCATGTATCTGCCAGCAGTAAACGAATTACCGCTCCTCTGGGTGAATCATACATCGACCGAAAATGCATTTCCCAAACATTTATTCGGACGCTTTGTTCTCAGTCTGATCAAAGTCTGTGACAGATGTTGCAGCGCTACACTAGTCCATAACTGTCGTAACGAATTTCTATCTTTAGCTATTGTGAATATATAAAACACATGTGAAAACTGAAAAGTTTTTTTGTGGCGTAATTAATCCAATGTCATCTTGCGGCTTGAACGTACTTACAACGCATTTAATCATGTAAATGCATTGGGAGTTCTAAGCCTTGCATTCAAAGCAACAAACTTTTACTTGCTTCTATCAACTGACCCTTTTACATTATAAAAATCTTTGTCCTCTGAGGGTATGATATGCACATGCAGTCCAAATGACCCCTGGTCCTTCGCAGCCGCTTACTCCCGCCTGTATTTTATAAATCGGTCTGGTTGGAACTCATCGCTGCAATATACAACGGTTCTGAACATTGTAACAACTGTATTGGCTCCATTCATGCATATGTTCTTTCCTGGTGCTATACACCTATGCTTGCGTTTTATCAAATTACTAATCGTTGTTTGCACCAATAATCGTATGCTCTTCTTTTACCAGCAAATTATCTCTGTTCATGTTCTTTCATGTATCTGCGTGTTCCTTGTTACTGCCATGTATGCTTGAGTCTACTACGTTGTGCGTGGGTGTGAAGACGTTATGTATACAATACATTCCGTTCTAAACAGACCTACCGTACATGACGTTAGACGCAAAAGTTCGGCAGTATTTTCAGCAATTACACAACACAAGCTGAGCAACGGCGTAATAAGTCAGTTGACGACCAACTACAAGACAAGCTATTTTGGAACCAACACACAAATACCTGGAAACAACTAGGCCAGCACAAATGCCTAAAACGTTTTTTATTCGTGCATGATTGAAACAGAGATCAAGTACAAGCCGAATCTCACTTGTGTTTGCGATGCGCGGAGGAGCAAGTGTCAACAACAATGCGAGCCAGCATGTTGTGGTGACATTCTGCCTGCATTGCTGGTCTGCAGTGCAGACCCTTCAAAAAGAAATTCTTCGACTTATCATGTGTCAAGCGGCAGGGCGAATGATGAATGCAAACTAAAACTAAAGAAAAGGGCTTGATCATCCGAACACAGAAAGAGAGAACAAAAGGCAGGGCACCAAGTGCTGGGGCGAACCTTTTGTCAGCCTTCATTCAAAATTTATGCCACGTACCCTAAAAGATACCGGAAATTAAGGTTACTTGAAGCAATTTCTGTGGTGGACGTAACCAAACTAATGCACTTTCATTCATAGTAAGATTTTGATAAGCCCTGGGAATATAACGCGTTGTCTAAGCCTACTTTGTACTCTGCAAAAACGGTTCTAGCGCGTCCCTCTGAAGAACATTGTGCATGATATCAGAGAGCTTCGGGTTTGAAAAGTTGTAACAACTCCACTGATCGATTCCTTGCTTACACCCATCATGGAGAGCACTTAGTTGAACTTCATTGTTTGAATCACATGTCACAGACAGTCATCTCTCCTCATTTCCATGTCATAATAGTCAAACAACATGCACCTATTGTTTGCCAGGGCAACAGGATGCCTTGGGCACGGTATTTTAGCGATGCAACAGAATGCATCATTTTGTGGCAGTTGATAGATACGAATAAACTGTCAGTCTGAATTACCTCCAATGGAATGTTCACATAAATTGCAGATATATTTGATTTCTTCTTGGAATTGTTTGAACGCTTCAAATTCGGATTTAATTTGAGAAATTCGTTTCTTCGCCATATCTAATGTCATAGGTTCATCAACGGAAGATTCACCATCCTGCAGGAAATTAGCAAAACAATCTACACTCACTGTTCCAAGACGCAAGCTTTTTATAATAGCATAACGCCAAACGGTCGTTCACAATACTTTCTTTTTATTTTTGTGACGGCAATTGGGGACAGGCCGACGCCTGCAATTTGCTTCTTGCTGGCGCGGTCAGGGTTAACGTTCTTGCCCAAGAAGCGCTACGGCGATTCACGCAGTGGTCGTGCATCGAACACCAACGTTCCAATTGAGAGGTGGACACTTAACCACCGAGCTAATGCTGTCCCCAACTACATTTGATAGCTGAAGCTGAGTTACTTAACTACTTATAATACTTAAGTAACTCTGTTTCACCTACCAAACGATACAATTACAAAAATGAAATGCATGTTTTCGTTCCACCCCGCAATTTTGCATAAATATCAAAGCAACGTTTGCTTGTATAATTTTGGCTTCTGATAGTCAAGTTCAGGAGCTCAAAGGAGAAATACGAGAACGTACGACATGGTGTGCTGGAAAGCGGTAGGTTGCAGAAAGAATAAAAACGTGAAAATAGCTCTCAATGTTGCAAACCCGGTTGACACAAATCAACCAAACACCGCTATTCGTTACATTTAAATTTCAGCCTGAGTTTGTTGCCCTTCTTGTACTTTTGACATAGATATTGCCTGAGGAAGAACGATCCAGCATCAACAAAACCTCACTGCAAAGTCAGCGGAAACTCACTCATTCTCTGCCGATCAAAAACCATAAGAATAAAGAAAATTTACCTCTTGCATCGTGCATTTTTTACAACTTTTTTCACAGCTGAAAAAATAACACTCATTGCTAAAACTACCCAAAACGCGTTGGCAAGCTGTTAATTACAGCAAGTCTGCTTACATTTTTTTGATGAGTGAAAAGAAACAGAAAATTTATGCAAGAACGACAGACAAGTCAGGAGGTAGCGTTGTAATATCCGAGAAATGCTTGCAATGATTATGAAGCATCACGTGGTCATCATGAGAACAAAACGCGCTGTCATGTAACGGAAATGAGACCATCTACAATGCTTGATCAAGTTTTTGTTAAAGAAAACAATATAACAGATGTGTTAGAGGGGAATAGCTGGATTTTCATAAGTTCTCTTGAGCTCTACGCGACGAACTTTGTTTTCTTTTAGAAAGTGCAACGGTAGTTGTGGCAAGTTCTATTCGCTGGTGCTCCGAAAAACAAAAACGGAAGATACATTTGCAATGTTTTCGCGTTTTTTTCAGAAACACGTTTCCCAAAAATGTTTAAAGTGCTCACAACATGAACAGCTTAGCCATTACAATCGTATTTTGGTCAACTCACCACCATCACATCCAAGCCATGCATGAAATAATCGTGATTTTCAAATAATTGTTCAAGTTCTTTTGCTGTCAGCAGTCCATTTTGAAGCTGATTCAGAAACTTTGCAACTGCTTCCTTAATTTCATTTAATAGAGCCAGGCTTTCTTTTGGCAGGGGGTCTTTACCGCTTGCTCCATCTAGAGCAGAGAGCAGTTGTAATATTAAAGTGGCATATTCGCTTCATTTTTCAAGAGGTTATTTGCTCGATTTCTCATTTCTAAGGAAATAGCGTATTGCTGCAAGCATAAGCAAACCATAGCAACATCACATAGCAGCCAGTGAGAGGTAAACACAAACAACGTTAAAGAACACCAACTTCATCGAAAAAATAAAAGAAGTGAACTATCTGGTCTCTAATGCAACCTTACCACAAGGTAAAACAGCACCATCGCTTACCAAAAAGTTTGAAAAAATTTGAAGCAAATGGCCACTTTAAAAATCTTATCAAGCGCTCGTTGATAGTTCCATCTTGTTTGTTCCATTCTTTGATGAATAAATCATTGAGAATGCGGACTACTCTATCAAAACCAGAACCCTTTACCAGGTTTCGTGGATCAAACATTTTCCAGCCTCTCGAACTCTGTGAGCAACAAAATTCAGCTTGCAACGTAGAGTATATTCAGCTAAAATGTTCATCACAGTTACCATACCACCGTTATAACAAATGAAAACTAATTATTGACATAGTACAGGAGTAGCTATTTGTTCCGCAAGGAAACACTCCTTACAATAAACACGAGCTCACTTCAAATATCGTGTAACGCCTTGCGATTTATAAACAGTGGCGTACAGAGGGGGGTGAACGGGACAACGACCACGGGTATCCAAAGCGTGAAATAACAAAAATAAAATTTTATTAAAATGCTGCAACTAGATGTTTCTTCGTATTGTAAGACTACGAACTAACTCTCACTGCATGGATATGATGGAAACTTGCCTGAGTGGACATGCAAATCTACGTTAAGCGACCAGAGAGAGAGAGATGAAGAACACCCATCGTTACCTTAAGGCCCTACATCCTGTCTATTTCCTTCCTTTGAACGTTGGCCAAATTCCTCTAGCCTAATTTTAATCTGCAACTTGTCTTCACTGTATCTTTCGATTCTCTCTAGAGCCTGGGCTCTTAAACCGGGGAGTGTGGACGGTTCGCAAGGGGGTGCGAGTATGACAGCGACATATTGTTGGAAATTATTAAATGTATTGTTTTTATCATTTCACTATAAACACCATTATAATAAAAAGTGGACAGTGAACAAAACCGAGATCGCCTACGCTTGCTTGTTCAAAGTTGGATTCTGAGTAAAGAACGCTTTGTTTCGATGGTGTCTTGTCTGCTTGGTTTAATTTATAGTGGGAATGCGAATTTTGTCACAGAACTATATCATGCATGACGATTTGGCGATAGATTCTTCACTTTCCATTGTAAAAAAGATCAAAATATTACAGCAAATTTTTCAGAGAGAAGCGTTCGGAGCTGTTAAAACATTTTCGGCGCTACGTAATATGTAACTTTTAAAAACGTACTGCTTCTTTTTAGCTGATCGCCAGTGTACTTGCCGAAACGTACTTCACTTTTTTCTCACCAAAACCACCATTGCAAAGCTCTGTACCCTTCCACGCACGTTTTACAACGTTCAACTGCCTTAGTATTGTTGCATAACGTGGTACGAGACCTGTACAGCTTTTTTCTCTTAATTCTCACTTGAGGTGAACTTTTTGTGTTAATCCTTTTACATGTGGCAAAGGTCTGGGCAGGCAGTTTTGCTGTGCCTGTATTTTTACATTCCTCAGTACTAGAACCGGGTTGGGGGTATGCAATCAAATATTCTCCCCAGTCGTCGCCAGACCTGTGCACACCCCTGTCTATAAGTTTGGCTAATTGCTTCTAATTGACATTTACACCACAGAAGCTACAAATGCGTGATAACAATCCAGCAGTGAAATCGAGCACAGCAATCAAAATGTTGAACTATATGCAGCAATACCCAATTATCACTGACAGGTATAGAACAAGTCATATCATTTGCACAACATTGCTTTCCCAAGTAGAAGTTCATTGGTGTAGAAAAGAAAAAAGTGAAATACATCCCGGAAAAATAAGGCTGAAATTACCAGTGTTTAATTTTTCCAACACCTTTAGATCGGAATTTAGTTTGGGTGCAGCTGCGGAGGTCATCCCGAAATTCTTATGCATTTTCATCGTTATCAGTTACTAATCAGCGAACTTCAAATCCAAGTTTAAAGACTGAATTGATTGACTCTGAATTGACTCTGTTTGAGAGTCATGTGTAATATCAGCTATTTCATTTGACTGTGAAACCATGACCCAGCTGTTGAGAAACGTAAACGAAAGTGATTTGTTTGCGATTCAAAGAACGAATGAGGGTTGCTGTTATCGTTAACTAAAGAGAACCATTGTGGAGCTGTATTTTGGGGTTGATGCCTTTATGAAAGCAACGACATAAAAGTAATTAAAGAGTAATCTGGCCCACCCCATCGTTTGACCATGAAGACACTGCATGTGTAACCACGCACGAAAGCAGGAACAAGATATATACAAGAACGCACGCATGAGTACATGCAAACAGTGCACACGACCACACGCACAACGACGCCTAGGCAGACGTCCGCTTTGGACGATGCAGAGATTTCTTATGCATCAGCCGCCCACTTTTGTGGAACTTCATGATGGCGGTTCCGATGGCAAGGTAGGCCAAGACGACTGGATTTCATGGAGGGTTGCATCTGTCATGTCCGAATGGACCTTAGCGACTTTTTCCAGCAGTTCTATTTGCACCAGTGGTTTTCAACCTTGGGGTCGCCACACCCCAGAGGTGTCGTGAACCAATGTTTGAGGGATCGCAAGTAGATAAATTTTATGTGCACAGCTGCATTACATTTGCTTTATTCGGTTTTACATGGGGGTCGTTGAGTAATAGTGGGTTGCCATAATGCGTCGCGGTACAAAATAGGTTGAAAATCAGTGGTTTACACGTGCTCCAGACAACAAGGCTAGAGTTTATAAGGTCTTGGTGAGACCCGGCTTAGAGTCGAGCTCTAGATCTACCACCACCAAACCGATATGCACTAACCACTAACCCTACGGCGAAAACGTAAAGCCTATAATATTGCCAAAATCTTTGCAAGAAATGTTTTTCTCAAATTGTAGGCCATATTTTCTATGCGAGTATTGCACTACAGGCACGTCCATGAAAATTACACCTGTTGCGATGTTACTTCTGCAATCACCTTTGCTTGATGAAGCGAGCGCCGGTACAGTTCACAGGTGCTTTAAGAAAATAGTTGCAGCTATTTGGATGGATTGCTACTTTTCGTGGTTTAAAAATAGTGCTAACTCTAGCATGCTGCCACTGTTTGAGTATACTTTTAGCTTCGAAGAAACTCTAAGATACAATCTTAGACGTACTCTGTGTTTTGATTATTTTCATTGAAAGAATCTGAACTAAAGCCAGCAATGCGAACTGCTTTTCCCTTTTCAGTACTTTCAAGACCACTGCTTACTTCAGTTAGAGATGTTGGTGTGGCGGACTTGTTAAACTTGGGATCTTTCCGTAATGAATGTGCTGGTAGCACTTTTGTGGAGCAACTAGAGTATGGTTTGGTTCAACCGGGCGGAGTTAGAATATTCGACAGACCAACTCGGCAAAAGCTTCGTCTAGTGCAGCCATGTCCAATCCGCAGCCCGGGGGCCGCATGTGGCACAATCGAAAGTTTTGTGCGGCCCAGTTTAGGTTTTTGCTGCAGCAAAAGTATCCTATATACAGACAACTTGTCCTTATTTTGATTATCATGACTTTGACGTTTTTGATGCCGGTGGTCTTCAGTGCCAGTTTATCACGTTTGTTACTACCTACCATTGCAGGTAGGATTCGAACACTCTCAGCACATTAACTTAAGCTAAATTTCGTTTGCTAAGTTCAAAGTAAGCCATTCAACGTGCGGCCCTCATCAATATGTCATTCAGTGTGCGGCCATGATTGAGGTAGTGACATAATTTTTGGCTCAGAAAGCCATTTAGGTTGGGCAGAGCTGGTATAGTGTTAGGGAATGAAGTGTACGAGACGTAGTCACTGGGATTTTAAAGGGTACAGGCAATGCCCCTTTGTCAGTTCTACACTACGTAAGATTTCATAATTTTTGTTATAGCTTGGAAGTGAGCGAGAAAGAACCAAACTAAAATAAAAACTCATTGTAATTTTTATAGAAGCTATGCTTTTGCTGATAGACTGCACTGTTCACATTGGCGCATTTTAAACATAAACAGTGATGTACTGCATTGAAACAAAACATTACAAACGCTTACTACACAATTGACGCTAACTCGAAGCAGGAACCCCAGCTTTTTACAAGCTGGTAAAGCCTGCTAAATACTGTTCATCTTCCCGTATACAAACATATTATATCGTGGGCTTTACGAAAGTCTCCCAACAGCATAAACAACAAAAAATGACAAAAGCGGGATGTTCAAGCAAACAGCGATGAATGTTTGTTGTTGACAGCGAGATATACAAGCCTTACTGCTCTGGACAACGGAGAGCCTTAAATGCTAACCAAACAGAAATTGAATCAGTTAACCAACTAACAATGTTTTTGTTTAACGAAATGAAACGACGAATGTTGCATCTTGCCAAAGCCATACGAACGATTTCACTACTAATCTGTAAGCGACGTAAACGTATCAGATGTCACGCTGTAGTCTGACAAAATGTTAGCACCAACTACAAGCAACCAGTGGCAAACGCATAAGCGTAAGCACCGAACTTTGCCTTCGCAAAGCTTTGAATCAAAATAAAATCGCTCTAACATCAAAACATAATCACAACCGACTAGTCTGAATGAGAGAGCAATGTGCCACGGCTAATACTGCTGCAGCCTGGCAAAATGATTGTGTACAAGAATCATATCGCCGGAAGTCAAGTGCGCGTTGCTACGGTAAGACTGAGTGCTTTGTGATAAAGCAAATGACGAGCAAGGTGGTTTGTTTCTTACTGTACTAGAAGCGAAAAGTAAGCCACAAAACTTACCTTTGGAATTTTTCGAGCATATTCATACACTGCGTTGGAAAAACAGGTCTCAACCTCTTTCAGAGGACTTAGTTTTTCTATTTCCACGAAAACTTCAAGGTTTTTATCCCCGTCCAGATTAAGTTTCTGAAAACACGTTTAAACGAACAAACTTCACTGCAAAAACCAACTTCAATTGCTGTTGTAACTCTGCAATTGGCTGTGGCGGATGTCAGAATACGGTAAGCAACTACGTGTTTCTACTTCTTTTCTGCAAACGAAAACACTTTCACAAATTTACTATTTACTAAACATACTTAAAACTGCGATAAGTAACATTGTACCATATATTACATGAAGAATAAGGGCTGTTTCACAGATGTCTGACTATTTTAACATGATACTGTTTTTCTTTCATATGCTGTTTTGCATTGGAACATAGATTTGTTGGTGTTTGAATTTATTATTGGGCAAGCCAAGGCATTTCTGATGTGTAAATTATATGACATGCGTCATATTGAAAATAGTGACCTTTGAGAAGAACAATGAAACAAATCTATACTCGGAACTTATGGACCTCAGTGGCGTTTGTGGTTCAATTTTGCAACGAAAAATACGATGCAAAGTTTTCTGCCCTCAAATTTGCGTTTCGTACAAAAATTATTCAACGTAGTCATGTCAGGCTGGCGGGCCATCATGAAACAACCGAAAACAACAATGGTTAAATTACAGTGATATACTCTGTCTTTCTTTTGGTGCTGCGTATTAGGAAATGCATACTTAAAAAATATCGACGAAGCGAAATGCACAGAGACAACTGCGAAAACATAATGCAAAAAACGGACACAAAATTGCATATGGCACAAATGCATCAGAGTAACAAACGGAAACAGGTTTCATCTCAATATTACTTGTAATATTTGTTATGCGTGCATTCTAAAACTTTGATTTTTTAACCATTTTACGGTAACATCGTTACGACAAATGAACGATGACAAAATCAGTGTTTTTCGCATCTCCTTAAATATCACAAGTAATATTGAAATTAGTTTCGCTCTCTATGCATCAGCACAATGTTTCGGTGAAAAACCTGGAATTTTCAAATATACGAATGATGAATAATGCTTAATTTTTTTATTTGAAAATTATGTCACGTTTTTTCATCAGTTTGTTGTTTCAGAAACACTTGACTGTTTACCAAAATAGACGTTTGATTCAATTGCTACAAATACCATCAAGGTCATCATCAATACGTTGCCCTCTCTTTACAAGAAATCTACGTAAACAACAACGTTGATATCTAAAGAGATATAGGGCAAAGATGTCTACCTTTAGTTTTGAAACACACTAGTACTTTTGCAATAGTGAAGTAAACGTGAGTTGTCAACTAATGAATACCTGTAATATCGCATCAGAAATTTTCTTGCGTATAAGTTTTTTTACAGCAGAAGTCCAAGTTTCATCTCCCAGTTGGAAAGAAACCAGTTTGTTCCAAAACTACCACAAACAACTTAAGTATTAGGAGAATAGCAGCATTTGTCACAAACTGATTCCGTAAGACAAAACATTCCACTACACCTTGTTGCTATTACCTTCAAACAGTTTACAACTAGTTACTGCTATGAAAATAGTTTTAGGCAGAGGCAGCTTTACATGAATTGCATACATAAGCAGAAACTTGAAGAAATAAATCAAAAACCAGCTACCTCCTAATTAATCCCCGAGAGTAAGTTGAACAAAACTCATAAAATAAGCAAATGTTTACGGACGCCTATTGAAAGTACGTTTTTGCAGTTGAAAGCAACAGATTTGTAGTAAAAACATAGTTTTATAGTGATGGCAATGATGGCCAAATACGTGCATCTTAGCTTTTTCATTCTCAAAAAGAAACACAAAGAGCTATCAAAAGCAATTCAATTTAGTAGTTTCTAGGAGCGACAAGTAAACTGTTACCTTTTTTTAACTAGCGTTGCAAACTATAATGTTTATCGCATTCCACTGCTTCACAACAACTAATTTCAGAACAGCAAAAACGGCACTATTCTGTACCAGCAAAAGATGGCACAGTATATTGTTTTTACTCAGCCCGCAATTCTACTGAAAACAACAAATAACAGCAAAATTAACAGTATGACCAGTTTGTTAAGATTCGTGCGTCAAAATCTGGATATTTAGAAAAGTTCGTGACGAAAAGCGAGTATATCGAATAGGTGAAATTAGAGAAAATATAGAAAACTGTTTAGCCCGGCACACCAAAAAAAATTTTGTTTCACCTCGATATGATGCTTTCTTATAATCCTGGAAGTGTCCCTATCCATCCATTCAAATATTTTGCCTGCAATCTTGGAAAGCTCATCTGCGTCCTATAAGGTTTATAAAAGTTTTGAAAAAACTTTAAAAAAGTAAAAGACCATCATCTCCATTTCTGATCGTTGCAAGAAAACAGCTTTCAAAATATTTTATGCTCAACAAATGCACGGCTAGTCATTTATAGCTTCTTTACACGAAGTACTTCATTGAAATGGGTCGGTAAGACGAAGCACAGAAAATTAATTCAAATGCCTTTCATTTCAGATTTAACGCATGTCCAACCCTTCAACAATGGTGATATACTTCGCGAAATTGACAATGAATGCTTCGTAGGTCAACAACTCAATTTCACGTATGCAATGAAATAGGAACTTATTAAATCTAAAGGTCTACCAACTATCCTGAATAAATGGGTTTCGTGCTATCATAAAACGATCATTAGTTGGCGCAGTGCGTCTGCTACAAACCACTCATGTCATTGATAACCACGCGTTTTAGGTTCCACCCGGAGCACTTCACTGGGGATTTGTTAGCGCGCAGTTCAGTTCGGCTGGTTGGGGTGTTGGTTTTTCCAGTGTTTTTAGTTATTTATGAGTTGATCGCATTCAGTTAAATTAAAGCTAATAGTTAACTCTGCGAAAATTACAGCAGTTTACAGGGGCATTTTGAAAGGTTGCAAAGTATGGAATCGATGCCTTCGAAAATTTGTGTGTAGGCCATATGGTTGTAGAGAAAATTTTGCGCTCTTGATGAAGTGGCCTTTTGCTACGGAGCTTGTACTTTATTTTTATTTATGTTCATTATGACCAAAAGTTGTGCAAATAAGTGCATAAACACGTCCTTGAATGTGGAGACCATTTGTCATCAATGCAACGACTTAACCGCTTTACAACATGTGGAGAACAAATAACGTTTGGGAAAATTTATGTTGTATCTACTGCATCTTTATTAAAAATAATTAGCGCCATATTAGATTGCCAACTACTAGGGCTATAATTTAACAAGCTCGGGCTGCAAGTAGTAATAGTTGATTTATAGACTTTTTGAAACTGAGCCATTAGTATACCCACTTTTCGTGACCTGCATATGCAAATATAATAAAGGTTATTCTATGGCAATCAGCTTTCACAACTGACGAAAAAACTACAAACAAAAATGAGACATTTTGGCGAAGTTTCTAAAACGGGTAAAATACGCAAAACGTCAAAAAAAGCAAACCAAGTACTTTAGAAATGTGTTCTTCAACATAACAATTGGTTTTCTCGCAGTAACACCCAGTACAAACGTTTAAGTTTCAGCTGGACTTGCATATCTCTACACACAACTTCAACATTGAATACACCAGAAAAAACGTTTACAATCTTTTCATGTTTCACTTTTTAATAAACGCAAAACATTAAGCAAATTTAGCTAAACTGTGAAGACTAGTCAAAGCATTTTGTGTGATTACAAAGGGTAAATAAAACAATAATGCAGACACAAAACGATGAAACAAAACATATGTATAATGTAACAGAAACGAAATAAAACTTACGCAGCTGAGTTTAGCAGTTAGTATGCACATAGAGGCAGACCAATGTATCATAAACGGAGCATCTGGTAAGGATTGCGACACGTTTCCAACATTGCTACACAATTTAGACAGCATTGACTTCGCTGCAAGCTGCAGGGATTGGAGTTCTTGGAGAACAGTCTCTTGCGCATTCCTATCAAGGTCAAAACAAAATTAACAAAACGTTTCACCACAACATGAAATCGGTTTTTGCATAATCGTCAGGAAAACAAGGTTCGTCGGGAACACGTTCACCTACCCAGTAGCAGTCCACAAAAAGATTCTAAAGCACTAATTGATATATTTCAAAATGTTTTACATACGTAAAAAAACTGTTTGAAACAATTCGAGATTGACACAGAATCACACGAAAGCATAAATCTATACTACGCTTTCAATAGCTCGTAAATACGGTTCTTGTTAGACAAATGTTTGTAAATATTGTAAACCAGGGATCTCCAGACTACGGACCGCAGGCCAACGCGAAGCCGTTTCATCCGGCCCGCGAAGCCATTTTCCAAACTGCTGCACGTGGGCCAGATCCGACCCGCGAATACATTTCGTAAATAATGAAAAATTATTTACGAAAACGTTTTGATTTGATAGAATGCAACATATCCCGAAACAATCACATTAAGTAAGATGTCCAGCCATCGCACTGTTGTGTAATAACTTATGTGACCCTTCGGATAAAAAAGCCTGGCTGTAAACAAATGGCACAAGTTACGAAGGGTATTTTTTTATAAAATACGACCTAACAAAAACTTTAAACACTGTGAATGGTACAATATACAACACATTAGCCACGAGTACGAGAAGTGTCTTAAAGGCGATAAACCCTTAGCCAAGTGTCTAAGTTACTTGTCATAAATCTATATGTTGATTGTTTGTACAAGCAAGAACTTCTATTTCAGTGTGAAATAATGTTTTCCGTGCCTGGTAAAAATACCTCATAGACTACGATCTTCACCGCTGTCAAACAAGCAAATCGTGGTACGAAGTAGTCAAACACATTTCTTAAAATGCTTGCAAAAGTAGAATAGCAACTAGCGTCAATAATGTGCACATGAAGAATACCTTTCTGAAAGTAAGTTTTCAACTTTCGTAGCAAAACTATCGTATATCCACGTGTTGAGCTTCTCGTTGCTGATTACTGACTGCGAATAAACAAAATCAGAAAATCAAGTTGTAAAAAGTCCACTAGCCTTCCGCGACATATAAATCGTAGAGAGCTGTGGATGGCTTAACAAGTACTAGAAAAAAAACTGCATAACCTTGAAAACAACTTTAAAACAACATTGGAACTTCTTCGAAAAATTTAAAAGCACCAGCCGCCTCACCTGGCATGACGTGTGTGTAAGGTTTGCACTGAGGTCACAGAAAAGCTTCGTTGCATCAAACAACTGGAAAAAATCAGCATCGCTCTCCAGAACGGAAATGACAGAGTCAAACTTGAGCGCTTGTTGATAGACATCAGCAAAACACGGACAGGCCTCGATAGCATTTTTGAAGTCATCTTTGGCACCAACCAATTTTCTGAATGTTCAATTTATAGCAATCGAAAAATATAAAGTAGATCTATACAACCCTGGATTTAAGCTTGTGATATTTATTATAAAATTTATCTTGGCCACAATTTTGCGTTACCAGCCATTTACTGCATTTTTTCTTGCTCTGAAAATAAGAAAATGGCTTGCAAATAGTGACGTAAATAAAGCGGTGGCTAAATCATACAGACAATGATTCCATCAGAGCAAAAGTATTATTTGCAACAGCAAAGTTGTATGTTGAATGAAGCAAAAGACTTTTGTTCGATTTCAACGCTGTTTGATTTATAATTATGTTCTTTGTTAGCCCTTGAACATATTGTTTGTCAAATCACGTTTTTGGTTAACAGTGTTCGGTTTTATGTACAGAGAGTGCTTGAAGTTTGGGTCTTGACATGCTAAATCTGGTTTCAGTAAATTCCGACGGGTTTAAAGGAGTTGTGCAGCAAGATGTCCATTGTTTGCCTATTGAGTTATACCTCAAAAAGCCAGAGTAGTCTGTTACCTGTTTTACGCAAGCATACATTAGAAGCATTTCAGTGTATATGAAGAGACTTGTCAGGAATGCAAAGTTGGCTACCATCTACCATGCAATGGAAGCTCCCTACAAATAGTATCTTAACGGTAACATGTAAGGAGCAAGGAAGGGGCGAAAGCTAGGTCCATCGGCACGTTGGGTAAGGCTGTTCTGCTTCGCTATATAGCCTACGTGATAGCGGTTTTACGCCTGTTCGGAATCACAAAGCCAAAATACTTAGAATTCCCGTTTGAAGCTGATTCTTTCAGTAGCTGCATTGTTATACGTTCTGTCGAACATTCCTATCCAAAGCTGCAAAAGTTTGTATTTTTCGAGAAAGGGTGGGAGGATATTTGGCCTATTTCATGTTGGTTACCTGTCGTGAAAGAAAAATAATATTTGATTGAGATTTACCTACGGGTAAATGACTTGTGACATTTGTGCATATAGCAGTATTGCGCAACGTTTTAACTTGTATATACGCTAAATCATTTGGACATTTTAGTCCTAAGAACCTTATGTGAACGAAAATTGCAAAAATGTCCTGAAAATAACATACTTTTATGTCTCAACCCAATTTACTTTTGTTGCATGGAGAACTGCAATCTTCGAACTTAATTTGATTCAGATTTTCAACCGACCGCCAATAAAGGCTATTTGGGGTTTTTGCATTTTTTCTACCTTTTTGGTGTCTTCAATATGTGTACCTCCCACTTTTTCGGGAGGAAATTAGGTCTTTTGTTGAAAATCAAATCTCTTTGTAAATGAAACAGATTTGTATTTTCGTGTCAGATGAGCTTAAGAATAATTGCTGAGTTGTGGAAAAACGTGCCTGTGCTCCTAAAAAGTTTCAGCAATTTCCAGTGATGGTGGAAAAAACTTTTCGCCAATTTTGCCTGTGGTACCAATGGTGAAGTGTTTTTGTATGAACCTGAGCAGGGATGTTTTGTTGCGAGATGTACGCAAAATATTTGCGAGAGAACTTTTTCAGACTACGTTGATTTTGTACAGATACTTATGTACTTCAAATTTGCAGAGAAAAACCGTCTGACGACATACTTCACCTCCATTACATTTCTAGAAGTAGAACTACGGGTAAATTGAGTAAGCTGTTATAGGCCATTATCTGTTATAATAAGCATCAACTGGCTATGAAAATAAAATGTATGATCTGCTTAACCACAGTTGTTACAAAACACGCGTGTAAGTCAAGGTTAGGATGCAATGTAGAGTAAACGTCCTGTCTTCTCAAATATGCAGTGAGTGAGCATACTCGTATGCCGGGTGTTCAGAGTATCTGCACTGATCGCTCATCAGTATTGTTGTGTACTTCTCAAGCGGTGTTGCTCGCTGCTCTGTTAGCGTGATTATCGCTATCTTTCTTCAGATGCCTTAAGTTTCAACCTCTTAAAAACTTGCACTGAATAAAAATAACGTTAAGCCCGCGTACGCCAAAATTTTTGCGCAAAATGGGGCCAACATATTCGGCCATAACTCGCCAGCCGATTGAGCTAGAGAGCTGTTCAAACCCTCTAAAAATGCATGAAGACTTGAACTTTCGATTACAAAAATTGGGAAGTTTTGGATTTAAGTTTTTCGTGGGTAACGTCATAAATGGGGTAGTTTTAGGCTTTTTGGGCCCTTGTTTATCTGTCCCTGGGCCCCGGCAAGAGGGAATGTTTGTCTCTTTTCCTTAAATCAAACTAGGAAAAATCTGCATCTTTGGAACCCCTGATTGGCCTTCTAGCGTTTGTGGTTCAAAAGTTATGATCTTAAAACAACAAAATTAATTAATTAATCCTCTCGGAAATTAATTAATTTGCAGTGTTTTGGCCATGACTTTCGAACCACAAATGCAAGAAGGCCAATCAAGGGATCTAAAGACGCGGATTGTTACCTAGTTGTTTCTAACAGAAAGAAACAAATGGTTTGTCCTTGCTGTTGGGGCCTAGGCCACGATGACGTCATCCAAAAAACCCTAAGCCTAACCCAATTGTCAAAACAAAGGTAACCAACAAGTCTTGCAAACAACGTGTTGTCTACCTTTCTGCATGCTTCCTTTTTGATTTCTGTTATTTTCTGCGTTGCTTTTCCCTATTTCAGCCTTACCTTGACTACCTCTCACCCTCCCTGTACATAGGCATGTGTTAGAATTCGATAGAATGCTTTATTGGTATTGTGTTTTCTTACAAACCAAACACCCCTTGTTGATGTATATTATCTTCAGAGTCTTTTTTGATTTGTTGAAATGTCTTAAATAAATGGAATTGTGCGCTGGAAGGTTCGTTGACCTAAATGGTGTTTCTCCAACCCTTGTGCCGCAACTTGCAAGATGCAACAATTCTCTGAATTATTGATAATTTTCTGTGTTTATCAATACGCAGAACGCCGCAGAACGGGGGCCTCGTACCCTACTTTTTCAAAAAAGCGCCAACGGTAGCAGAGGTCCTTTTTCATAGCATTATTACAGATAATTTCATTTTTGATCAAGATCAACTTGAAACAAATTTCACGCGACTACTCGCCGACCCAGAACTTTCAGAATGGCGTTCTATAATTTCTGTTATTATTTTTGAAGTCAACATTGTTCGTGAACAGAAACAAGCACGTTAGTAACGATTTTTTTTTGTTTTTTTGTACGTTTCCATTACCCATAACTCTTTTACTGCCCCCCTTGCCCCACCGCTTCTCCGGCGTTCCTGTCCACATGCAATGGAATTAATACTCGTTGAGTTTTCGTCTATTGTATTACGGTTAAGTTTTAATTTGAGACACAAGAATATGAGTAAAACTACCTACTGTAGCTTACCCAACAAAGTAAAATATTACAAAAATTATTACCTTTAATGAACGGGTTGCTTACGCGTTTGCCAGAGTGGCACTTTCATTTCCTTGATTAATTGAGAAAGATTTTGCATATTTTCAGAAATAGCAAGGTGAAATTAAGGAGGACTTTTGGCACAAAAAAATGTGGGCAAGATAAGTAACAAACCTGATTTGCAACCTTACAAGGCACTTTGAGGTTTGCGCAAAGGTAAATCAAGCAAAAAAGAGTAAATCATCTCTCGCAATAGATAAAAGACTTAAGTGTTTCCATATTATTTTTCATAAGGATATTTGATTATCAGGCAAGCTGCTTCAACTCACGTTTGTTTACGGCGATCATCCATGTTAGATATAAGGCTCTTTGTCTTAAATAAATCAGTAGCTTTCATCAAATCAAACGTTTTTCCCTTGCATTCGTCTTGGCTCAACAGTAAACAGTATAACGGAAACAACAGCAAGCATTGCGGAATGTACCGCAATTCTTCCACGAGTTGGTCTAATGTTTCCAGAAGGTAGCTGAAAAAAACTCCAATAACAATTACGTGGATCTAAAAACATTGAATGTACATAACATCATTTTTCAGGTCAAGAACTTTTTTCATTATCAACTACAAAGTCATACTTGAGATAAATGAACAAAGTTATACTTGAGATAAACAAAGGCATACACACCTTTTAGGGAATACTTTGGTAATTGCATCAATGACGCCTGTCTGAGAAGCTTCGTCCAGTCCACTTAAGCTAAGTCCCAAGCACAGATGCTTCCGATCTTTTTCGTTCGAGTTTGGTATTTTGTGTTTCACAATAGCAACAGTTACAGCAACAAAAGCGGAAACTCGTTGCCAAGGATTTTCATTACGACAATTTTGTTGGACAAGTTTTCGCAGCTCAGTGCTCTGTAGTTAAGTGTACCATTGCGTCAAAAACACTAATTGCAGGAAGCAATTAAAATCTTAAAAATTATTTCCTTAAAATTGCAGAAAACAAGCGCTGTTTCAAGACCTACAGAAACTGTCATACCCAAATCGCTTGCAAACAGGACTGATCTCATTTGGCTTATGGCAGGAAATGACTCGTTTTCTTAATTGGCTTATGGCAGGAAATGACTCGTTTTCTAAAGAAAACTACGATTACAAATTGCGATATCCCGACATTTACGTTTAATTTCTAGAAGCAGTTGTAACACAAACTAATTCAAAACAGCAGTGACATTTGTTTTATTGTAGACTGTCAACAGTGGGTAGAATCACTTATGCAGTGTCGAAAATCATGATGTAACTGTTCTTGGGCGTAGGGAGTAATCACAAATACATATAAGATCAAATGTTTCATGTCCCTTGGGCAAACAGTGTTTTGGACTAGGAAAACGTTTGAAGTAAAATTAACTTTTAAGTAAGAAAGTAATGTACGGATTTGGTACAACGGTTGTTGTTTTTTGGAAACTTCAGCAATTTGTTGAAAACGTACCGTTCTGCATGGGTTGAACTTTCCATTATCGTTCTAGTTTCCGGGCATGAACTGTGTGTATGGGAAGTTGAGATTATAAACAGTTTGGCTAAACGTAAGGCCATGAGTTGAATTTCAATATAGTGTTTATTAAATGCACAAAGAGAGGAACTTTTCTTTGTCCAAAACAGCTGTTTATCGCACAAAATGCTTTTAACTCGTGACTGACTTTAAATCAGTATGATGGCTACGAAAGCACTTTCTCGATAGGAAAACCGTGAGAACTTGACATTAAAAAGGTTTCTTGTGAGTATTTTTTTGTAATAATAAAATCACTTACATTTCAAGTGCAAACTGCACAAGATTTAGACAGCTGTCAACCTCGCGCGAATAATAGAACACATTAACGCAGAATATGAAGAAACGTAATCCAGAGAAAACTTCAAGTGTTATCCTCAGTTGCCGTCATTCGATTGTTCTTTAATTTACACGACTCTATAAAGTTATTCAGTGAGTCGATCACATTCAATCGTAGTTGTAAAACAACTTTTAACCTTTAGAATTGCTTTATTCTTTCACCTAACCCTTACTTACGCAAGTGGGTATGATGGCAATGTGGATTTGCTCATCAACAAAACAGACGCCACGCAATGCAGAAATCCACCACTTATCAATGATGTCAGCAAACAATTGCAAGGGCATTTTGTTTTCCGAATTCAAATCTGTTTTAATGCAATCAGCTGAAGGCAAGTGCTTGCATAAATTTTTTGCATAGATGCTTTGGAATTGCGACTTTAGTTCAAACTTCTCGTTGGTGGCAACATCGAAGAGAGCGGTAAAACCTGTTGAAACAATCTAAATTTAGTGGCTACATTATTCAAATAGCTTAAGGCAACTAAAACGGACCTTGTTCAAGGTGTGCTTTCCTGTTCAAGTGCGAGTGGCTACTGGGTGGCAAACACTCCCATTTTTCTTCGTTGTTTTCTTCAATTTCAAGGTACTTATATACAACTTCATTTGCTTGTTTGTTTAAACAACAAAAGGTGTGAAGCACGCTGGGACTGCGAAAAAACAAGATATTTTAGACATCGGTTACTACCGCGAAATTTCGGAAAACCACACGGTTTCTAAAGAGGAACACTGGTTTATTGACATTCAAAAAGTCAACGGGATGGACACAATAAAAAGTACTCCTACTGAATCTACTACGCACCTTGTATTGTCCTTGTGCATCGGTAGTTTAATGTTCTGATTATGTACATAAACGTACAACTGAGATCCACTCCGTAGTTCATGATCAAGAACAACGCGAAACTCTATCATTTGCTCTGAATATGGTGAAAAAGTGAAAAATACTCTACATAAAAAATGCAACGCGAACAGAAATGTTTGATCAAACATTCACTGAAGATAATGCCAACAACAATTGGGTTTTATCTGCTCAGCTCAATCACTCATTTAGGTACGTTGGTCGAAAGCATCTCTTTACAGAAGCAACGTTGATATTGTGAAGTATTCGCAGATATACAGTCCGCAAAAACAAAATAAAGGAAAAAGCTTCAAAAATAAAATAAGCTAAAAACAACAATGATTGCACTATGAATTTTTATTAGAGCAATATGTATGGTGCAACAACGCTTTAGTGAACTGCTCGCTTACCAAATGAGGGTTAAAGAGCTGAATCCTCCGCTTAACATTAATAACTTTCAGTTGCGCTGTTACCGAAAAGAGTTGGCCTCAGCCACATCAGTGGCAAGTATATTTCAGAGTCGACCAAGCCACTGATTTCCGCCAGCCACAACAGTAAAAGAAGTGTCTTGTGACAGAATTCATCACAGCGCCATTAAAGACATAAGTTACCTTCCGCGGTTGCTTTGATTTTGGGTGCGTCGCAAGAATATGGCTCTGCGCATGCGTGCTCCTGCTTCATCTCCACTTCCTTCGACTTTTTGGAGCGAGAGCGCGTTGTCACAGAGGAACCAGGATTGCTTTTATCTAATTATATATGCCTGTACATTATGGAGTAGAATATCTACAACAGCAAATACAAGCTTGGTGGAAGATTTAGCCAAGAGTGAAACACAGGTTGGGTATTTATGTACGTATCTTGTATATTTGAAAACCAAAAAGCTTGAGCATTCATTCGCCAGCTTCACTTGTTTAGACGTACGAGGCACGAGCGTCTTCATTTAACAAACTGAGACTAACGTATCTGCCAAGTTGCAAATGACGACCAGTCTTTGAAACGATGTCAAAATTATGCAACTGCGTGGATTACTTTTAAGTGGATTAAAAATTGATTTCACATTTTACGCGTTCCTAAACATACGGATGTTGTATTTTCAGGGTTTACAATTGCACGGTTTTGTGATCTCGCAATTGCACGGCTTTGTGATCTCACAATTGCACGGTTTTGTGATCTCACAATTGCACGGTTTTGTGATCTCACACTCAAAAATTGCAGTAAGGTTAGGGTGACAAAAGAACAAGGTGGCCTTATGTTCATGTCTGTTTTTGCTTCCTCGCATGACTGAGTAAATGCTCCCAGATGACACAGTTACGTTGCAAGATGGTTAACTGTGCTAGGTTGACGCAATTGCAGTTTTTAATGCTTAATTTCAGCTTGCGTTTACTGCATGCCGGATTCATTCTAGGAAAACATTCTAAGCCAGAACTGCTTCGGAAAGTTTGCTTGACCATCTGTGTGTTTGCGTTTGTCCAAATGTGCGTTTCCTGAGGCGTTACTTGCATGCGCGGGACAATCAAAATTTCTCTGAAAATGTCTTCGTAGCGGACTGGAAAGTTGTTAGAGCCGTTCTACGCTTCCGTTCAGCTTGGCAAAACGCAGAACGTGGAGTAACCTAGTGAACGCTTGTGAAACAACCAGGTAGAAGCTTTAAGTTGGTTGCTTTTGGGTTACATTCGGGATGCATTTCGCTATCGGGCATCGTGAACGCTTCACAGTGATTTCAAACAGTGCCAGTCGTCGCATGCAGCATGACAACTAAACATTGGCAAAAAGCACGACTTTGTGAAGGTGCCATGCCCGCAAGTTTACTAACATTTTATTTTTTGTTCAATATGCAGAGAACTCATAGTCCATCGAAACAACACCTTGAAATTTACCTACAGTATTTAAAAAATGCCAAACGTCTATTTTAAAAGTTTTGATGAAAACGCTACAATACAATTAATGACCCTCAAAGCTTGCGTTTCCAGAAACTACTCATCATAAGCACTTCTCTGACGTTTCTGCAAATTTCCACCAAAACCAAACTCATATGTGAGTGGTAAAGTTGACTTGTCGATGTCTATTAGCAACTGCGACGCTAATATCTTCTTTAGGCCACAACAGGTTTAAGGTTACTAAGCACAGACACAAAAGTGTCGGCTAAATACGATTTTCAATACTGGATCTTTATCAGGTTCGAACACGAACTTTCTTCTGAATTGATCGATACTGCGCGTTTAGCAACAACGCACTAATGAAGTACCAAATAATTAAAGCCTTGAGCAAGTTCTATATAAACCTTGCATATTTCCCCCACACAAAAATAATAGCCGTTAAAGCACCTGACTCAGGTATTTCTTTCAAAGACTTCTTTTCAAAGGGTTTATTTTTCTTTTCAGAGTTGTTGACCGAGGCGGAGCTTCTGTTAGGGGCGGAATCTTCGCCTTGAGTTTGAATTTGTTGCATTCCTGCATGTAGTGTCAACAACAATTATAAAAACTTTTTATTCAAGCGTATATCCGTTATGCTTAGGGTTTGCGAAAACCGCTCTACTATTAAACAATCAATGCAAAACGTCGATGCCGGAATTTATTGCGAACAAATTTTGCGGGAACACTGACGAAATGCTGCTAAAAACTCTCTTGATTAACTCGCAGACGCGTACCTTCAGTGGTAAGCTGGCATTGGAGATTGTTCGTTTTAGATGATCCGACTTTTTCCGAAGGACTGTTTGTAGCACCTAGAAAGTAGTTATCACTGTTTCAACATAAATCGAACAGTTGGCTTTAAGTTTCCGGATTGCTGTTACACAAATTGTTCTAGAAAAGAGATCACCCCTTTGAGATACACAAACACAGGTAATGCAGTCGTGTTTCCAATACACTGCAACAAAGAGCGGAAGGTGAACAAGTTTGAAATACAAAAACGACATCAATCCACTAAAAGTTGAAGACAGTTTACTCGAGGAGTTGAAGTTAAAACGCAAGCGTAGTACATTTGCTTAAAAGTGTTGTGACACGATTACTCCATTTTGTTACCACTTTGTTTCCAAAATGACTTGGCAAAGTAGTATCGACAACAGAAACGAAACAAACCCATAACTACCAACTACATTTCAACAATACTGACAAACTTCAAGGTACAAAATGGTTTTCAGAGTTTTTGGGACCATTATTGAGATAAATGATGGCCTTAAAAAAGCTAAAAAGTTTGGAAAAACTAAATGTGACACCTTGATACCCCCCGACACCCTTCATGGTAGCCAGATATCCACATAACACATGCAAAAATTCTCTGGTAATCAACCATGTTCAACTTCTTACTTGTTTGAAATTTTTGGCAGCAGGCGTTTTTTCAAAATTGTTAGAAAGTTCGCATAGACTCCGGGCGAGCTAAGGCATGTCAAATCGGAAATTTGGCGTCAAGATACAACAGACACTGACATAGAAAAACCGTGCATCACAAATGTGAACAGTTATTCAAAACAACTTGGTATATTCAGCATCTTGTAGCAGGCATTTCTGAAACCTACGACAGAAAAATCACAAACTTCGCATCGCGCTACACCGCTTGCTGACAAAAGAAAATCGCACACGTTACATCTATTAACTTTTGTTCTTATTATTTAAAAGTGCGTTTTCGTTAGATCAAATTGAGCATGTGTTGAACAAACATGATATCTGAGTGGAATGCACGCTGTATGGAAAGAGGAAGGTCTTCACCGAATCTATTTCATAGCGTAGCAACTTTAATTTGTCATTCCTGTAGAGTTTTGCAAAAACGTGCCAGTCTTAGTAGTAAATCCCTACAAGCCCAAATGCCATTAGTAAAATAACTGCGTGAATCTAACCGGCAGTGTGATTTCATCAGTAGCCCTTTGTTGTTTGAAAATCTGATCAAAGACGTAACTGAAGCTCTTTTGCATCTTTCACGAAGAAACACCCACCAAGCCTCTGCATAGCACCGCTGTGCACATCAATTATTAGGCTGTTAATTTTATCGAAAATGTACAATAACGATTCTGGTTGGATCGCTCTGAAGCGGTCAATGCACATGCGTTTTCCCTGGCCTGTAGCCAGGGAGGTTCATTTGGGGGTAGCGCCCCCCATTTTTTGTGCCCCAAAAATTTGTTTAGCCCAGAAAATGTTATAAACTCATAATAAAAACGTTAATCGTTCCCTCCAAAAATTTACTTTTCCCTCCCCAAACTTTTAAACCGGGCTGCAGGCCTGAGTTTTCCCGAAATATGTCAGATATCTCGAGCGAAAAAAAACAAATATTAACATCACGTTCGAAATAACTTGTTTTCCTTCGGAAAACGTTTTAAAGCGCCAAGTAATAAAGAGCAACCGTATCGAGGCCTGGCTCGGTTTCAATTTCTTAAACTTTTAACATCAAATCTATCGAAGATACAGTTCAACAGCTCTGGTGCAAATCCGTTGGAAAGAGCAGTTCCGATCTTATAACTTCTGTACATTCTGCTTCATGTTATGTTAAGAGCATTTTTCATAGCGATTTCAAAGTAAGGTGTACCGTTCGGAAATTATCAACGCATCGGTTCATTTTTTTCTGGGTTGAAAATGATCAAAATCAATATTTCCATTTATAACTAAGTCGAAAAACATCACATACGTGAGCATTCCCATTTTTTCATAATATCTTCTGTAAAACTCACAAACGATATGGCAAACGAAGTGAAGTTTCCAAATTTCTAAAAGTAAGATTTACCTGTCCCTTGTAGTCTCTGATGAACCAAATTATCGAAGCCTGCATCTGCAGAAGTCAAATCCTAAAACAAAAAGAGGTATTTTTTAGAAAACAATCAACGAGGAAGAGCGTCACGACACGACCTAAATCAAACAAAGTGATCAACCCAAATGTTTGCGCTTCTTTTCGAGAAAAGCACGCAGTTCAATGGAATCATCGCTAAATCCTTCTGGAAAAGTCCCATATGCATAAGTCTACCGATCGAAGGTAAGATTTTTCATATAAGTCGCGTTGACAAAGTACTGCATTTCATAGTTCACATTTAAGTCCCCTTAAAACAGCAAATTCAGCAACATGCTTGGATTGAAATAGTCCGAGAAACCACACACCACCAAATTGGATGTGGACAGGGTTCGAAAATACGCATGCCTGCATAAATAACTCGAGTAAAACGTGAAGGCAGTGCAAATTAAAACGCCAGCTCTAAACTGCCAAACAAAGTAGATTATTGACCAGGAGGTGCCGATACGTTTTTCTGTAATTGCAAATTGAACGCATGGCTGCAAATTGAACACATGGCTGCAATTAAAAGTTCTAGGCTTGCAGCGAACTTTCGAGGAATCAGCCGACTGAGCTTTGCTTTCATCTTTTTGCGAAGATTCAAAGTTGCGCATATATCTATATTCAAGAAACTTCTCTCCGCAAGGGAGGCAAATAGGGAATTAATCATCAAAATATTTTTAACAGGAAATCGATTTCACTTAACACCGTGCATCCTCAGTCCTAACATCTTATTCACATAGAATATAATTTTCCTAAAATTTCATTTTAAAAAATATATATTTCAGATTAAAACAGAATTAGATTTTACACTTTATTTGAATTCGATTTGATTTAAATCACATTTTTGAATTACGATGATAATGAAACTTTGCTATACGAACTTTGCTATACGAACTTTGCTATACGAACTTTGCTATATACATTTTCTCAGTTCAGGGAGAGTAATCCTAAAAGACAAAAGCAATATCACAGACGGCTTTGCGTTTGCGCAAGCAAGCTTGTTAGTCTTATTTTCTGTGAAGAAACATTTGAGTCAAAAAGTAAAACGGTCTAAGCCGTGTCCAACCTTTTCGAGAGAAGGGTCACAACTGTTTCGCAGGTTTCTTACGCGTTTTTTGGTTGTGGACTTGTTTTTGTTTTTGAAATAATACATTATTTTCGACATTTAACAAGTTACTTTTTTATGGTCAGGTGAGATTGAGAATAATTGCTGAGTTCTTGCAAAACTCATTTGTGCACCGGAAACGTTTTAGTAGGCCTGGGTGATACTGGGAAATTTTTTAAGTTATAATGGCTGCTACTATTAGTGCAGGGTTGCGAAGTCGGAGTCATGAGGAGTCGGATTCCTAACAACAGTCGGAGTTGGAGTCGGATTTTTGTACGATTCCGACTCCAAAAGTCCAGTTGGATCATTTTTTACATCAAGCTCCTAAATCGGGAATTCCTGTTGCCATGGTAGAATTTCTTATGAAACTTTTGTTGAAACAGAGAATTCTTTTTGTGTACTACGATTTCTATTGGTATTGACAGCCAAACTTCATGCACTTTATGTTAAGGGGTCGGAAATTTTGGAAAGGTCGGAGTTGGTGTCGGACATTTCACCACCGACTCCGCAACCCTGTAGTAGTAAGTGGTTTTCTGGTTACCTGAGCAGGATTTAAAAACAATGCCTGTGCTCAAAGCATTTCACATGCGCTCAACGCAGTGGTTCCCGATTTTGTGCATGACATCAAGCGATTCTCTGTGTTAACAATACTCACAGATTGTTATTTAAGTGAAGCTCACCTGTTGCATAAACAAACAAAATTTTGCGCGTAGCGTGACTGTTACATCGTCGTTGACATCAATTGCACTATTGTTACGTCACTGCACACAATGCTTGTAACCTCTTGCAGAGTCAGGTACAAGTACAGAGATTAGGTTTGAGCAAGCTTTTCTAAAATCGTAAGATCTTGTTATCGAAGGTGGATGAACGCTTGTGAGGCTTTTGCACTAAACGCGACACACCAGGACATCGCAACGCCTCACTTCAGAACTTTCGACTTAAAGCGAGCTGCATCTCGAATAAGTTGAACAAGCTGTGTGGCTGCAGCACACCACGCGTGCGAAGGGTAAGAAGAAAGCGCAGAACTAGTTCTTTTGTAATACCGCAAGTGTTTCTACCAATGATTGACCTATCGACCATTGGTGACCTGACAAAAACATATTAGCGATTCTGGTAGAAAAATATCGTTTGGTTCGAATTTAATATCGGTATCGGTTACTTTTTACTTTTGGAGAAAATGACCTAGTGGTTCTACGGAAGCACTCGGAAGACAACATGTGGCCCGCGGTTTACAGGCTGGGCAGCCCTGGTTTAAGCGTGGATGCCAGACATTTGACTTCAGCTCTGTCCAACAACGAATTTTGCATCCCTTGGTATTTTTATCTAATAAATTATTTGCTTTTTTGAATGTAACAACAGCACGCCTGTTACTTCTCACTTATTCTTAGGCTGGTGCTGTAGAAGAGCAGATGATTTAGGGAAAAACAGTAACGGAACAAAGCACATCTCCAACAAAAATCTCAAAACAGACATACGCAAAACAATGTTTGAATGGAAAACAGTTATTTTCGATCATGGCTAATTGAAAAAAATTTAGCACACTCATCATAATATAACTAGACAAACTAACAAAAACTGACTCATCCTAAAAGCCAAACGATAGCATGTTCATAAGAAGGATGAGAACAAATATGAGGCTTTATCTGTTGGACGTACAATATATAAATGTAATTGCGTTCATCAACGCAGCAAAAAATAATGTTTTAGACCTTGCACAAATGTTGGCACGAATGGTCTTGCATGAAAAGCAAATACTGATTACCATTAGGCCTATACTGTTCAGTATAAAGGTCTCACTAAACCAGTAAGGAGTTGGTCGTAATAGGACAACACATTTTAACGCTGCACGGTGTTGCTGTAGATTCTTATTGCAAATAAAACAGCCACAATAATCGAAAACATTGTTTTATTCGACGTTTCGGCTTACGTGTAAGCCATCATTAGGAATAAATGATATGCGACAGTTAAAGGAAAAAGAATAAGGATGCCATTTAGGGCATTCGCACTGTGTTGCGTCATATAGACCATTGTGTGTTAAAAGCAGTAGGGGAAAGGATGAACCATCAACCTTGAATGGACATTGAATAGGAAAAATAATTTAGCACTCATCATAAACGTTGAATGGAAATCGACGTTGATTGGGAATGGATGAACCATCGACAGTTTTTTTTCCTTGAACTGTCGCATTTCATTTATTCCTGATGATGGCTTACGCATAAGCTGAAACGTCGAATAAAACAATGCTTTCGATTATTGTGGCTGTTTTATTTACAGTAAGGAACATTTTAAAGCCCTAAACGTTTTGAACATCATATTTTGAAAAGACTGTGAATTTTCATAGAACAACCTACCAACCACAAAATAAGCCTATGGTATTTTTCCAATCAAGTAATGCATTGTTAGGAAAAAAAAAATTTTTTGAACTTCAGTAAGAATTTTTAATAGATACTTTTTAAAAATATGTCAAATATGTTTCTGTTTAGAAATTCAGGCGTGCAACACTTGCTGTGCTACTGAAACGAGACTTGTGTTCATGCTACAGAGCAACAAAAAGCGCAAAACATCAAAAAAATGGTTTCCATCTCTGCGAAGAAAATGAAGGAATGGAAAAAATTGAATTGAAGTTAAGGACAGGGTTCCCACGCAATTTTTAACATAAATTTCCAGACTTTTTCAAGACCTTTTCCAGACATTTTCTAGAGCTAAAATTTCGGTATGACCTACCCAGGTCAAACACAAGCACTATAATATTTAACACGAGATAAGTAAAATTATATTAATCTTGAATAAAATATTATGAAAATGTATATCAAATAATCAGGTCTGGAAAATTATTTTCTTTTTCCATAATAACAGACGAAATAAATAATTTTTCCAAACTTTTCCAGACTGGAAAATGACAATTTTTTACATAGTTTTCCACTCTTTTCAAGACTCTGTAGGAACCCTGTAAGAGTGATGTTTTCAAAAATTGAGTGTGCAATTTGAAAACTGATGTCCACAAATTAAGTTTTTTTCAAGTGCCTTAAAATGCAAACCCCGCGTTTGACATCTGCCATTTTTTCCAAACATCCTAGTTACGAATTGTGGTAATACATGTTACCATTAACGAAACGTTTTCTATAAGAAAATCTGTTAACGAAATAGTGCTGTTTTTGCATGTTATTGCAAATTTTTGACCGATCGGGAAAGAACAGATTACGAGTCTGTTTTAGCCATAACTGTTATATTACTACTCAGCGAAGAAAAATGTTTACTTTGCAGGTCGATTCATGGTTGTCAAATACACTTTTAACTTAAAGAGTCTCCGCAAGTGTGAAAGGTTTGGATCCATCAGCAAATTTGTAATAGGAAATCAATTTCACGCAACACTGCGCACCCTCAGTCCTAAAATTTGCCGGCAACCTTTACGGGTGAAGCACTTTGAACTTCACACAAAGAACAATTTGTGCAGAGGATGATAGACAAAAACTTTAAGCTAACCTACGGAACACGTGCGAATAAATGCACACTAATGCAGAGAAGCAAAGAACTTCACATGTGTTCCGTCTATTAAGCAACATTATTCAGCTTGATTAATATGTACGTCCATGGTCGTCGGAATTTTTTTCCAGGGGAGGCAAGGATTTTCTACTGGAAGACCAAAAATTGCGAAATGTTATTTTTCCCACTCAACCTAAGAAAACAACCTTTTATGCTAAAATGCTATTTTGAAAATGTCAAATTTCAAATTGCAAGAAGAGCGAAAGCTACCTCTGCCCTCCATTCCGACGCCCATGTGTACATCCGTATTAAGCCAGGCCTGTACGGGAGATATTGATCGCTTTGAATAGCTTCAAAGTGAGCAGAGCAAGGGTTGAGCTTCCCAGTAATACGTAGACCACCTTTAATATCCCTTAAAGAGTCCCAAGCAACGGCGTGGCCAACACGTTGTGGCCAGGTTAACCCGCAGAGGGTACTAGAGCGGAGAAACATTTTATGCCTGTCTACAGGTTTCCCATACTTAAAGTGATTGCTTGGCATAGCAGGAAAGCTCAGGCGGATCTAAAAGGAGAATAAGGGTTGGATTCATAACCTGGACCTTTGGCAGGCTCTACCGCACTCCGGGCTAGGAGTGGATCTGGAAATAATGATGGCAAATGAGTAAACATGTTACACGAAGCTGCCTATAATTACCCAACAGTAGTCACATCAACGACTGCAGTTCAACGTACTTTATCGTTGCGTCCAGGACCCCGGATATTAACAAGTTTTTACTGGAAATTAAGCTGCACACGCATGCAAGCTTACATTACTTTGTGGTTCCACTATCGAACTTCCTGCCGTCACGCTACAGTTTTGTACGGAATATAATTCCTTTGCTGAAAGCGGTTGTTGCTGATAAGATTCGTAAACCTGACGAGAACTTGGAGTCACATCATCTCCAACAATTTCAGGGGGGCGACGTAAAATGGCTTTTAGAGTTGGAGTGAAAGACGAAAAAGATTCTTCATCTTGGCTGTTGAGTGCAACCACAAAGTGCAGCATCCACATTCCATCGTCGCGAAACCTTCAAAATGTTGCACAGCGTGGATTTCTTGCCACTTTCAGAAAGAAAATTGCAAACAGCTCAAAACAATCTTGCTAGACTGCTTAGGTTGCTGCGTTTACTCATCTTTTCACACAAAAGCTGCTGGAATGAAACATTTAAGTTTTGAAAATTCTGCCTGCCTATGGGAGTACTACTGTATCTTGAGCATTTCTACGTATGCTATACGCTGCTGTCGGTAAAATGTGATTTCGCGTTTCTCGTGGCTTGGCTTACTGCAGGCCTGCACAATGTACGGCACGCGAGAGCTTTTCTTGCGGTCCGCGAGAGCTTTCTCAATTGTAAGAAATGTTGCAAAAGCTCGACGTCGAATAAGTAATTGTCGTTCTAGAACAGTGTTTCTCAAAGTGGGCGAAATCTCCCGCTTGGGGGCGATTTTGATGGGCAAGGGGGTGTAGGTGGGCGAAACAACACAAAGGGGGCGAAAATGTTCAACGACTAATCGATCATTGCGTTAACGTCAGTAACCTACTTTTATGACTTGTTAGCTTCTTGCAAATTTTAATTTACTGTGATAATCGTTGGATGTTGTTGCTAAAGCAATTTATCCGTTGAATTTCCACTCTGATTCGGCCATGTGCTCGGCTACAGTGTGGATTGTTTCAGGGCTGCGGAGAAGTCGGAAATATGACACAGCTCCGATTCCGGAGCTCTTCTTTTCATGAACATGGCTCCAGCTCCGGAGCTCTTGGTTTTCATGAGTGCGGCTGCGGAGTTCGCTTTTTTCATGGTTCCGGCTTCTGGTCGTTTTCACACATTAATATTTTAATTGTCTTGCTGTGTCTCAAGTTGAATGGAAAACGAATTAAATCATGTGCACAAAACTAAGTGAATATACCAAACTTTTTGAGTAATTTAATCCGGTAGTTTTTTTACAAGCAGCGCTCTTACCATGAGGAATCAGCAAAAAAACAACAATCGCATGTTCAAACAATTCTGAGAATGATTATACTAGCAGAAACGTGACTCAAGATATCGGTAATAAAAACAATGTCTGAAAAGGCAGTCGCTGGTTTTGCCGTCAATGCCTGAGGACCGTTTATTATTTCTTACAACCAGAATCAAGAAATGGCTGTTTGGAAAACTACATTTGTGTCCGAGCATTTAGACACAGACCAGTCGGAATTGACCAAGTGTTTTGCACTCGTTGCATGCTCTGCCTGTTGCAGTCTTGACGATTCCATCTAACAGCGCTGCCTAGGCAAACCATGTAAAGAGCGCAAAACAGTCGACTCTCATGTGTTCTTTCAAACACGCACACATCTGCATTAACACAAATGCGAAAATGTGTTTGAAAGCCCTTTGTGCAAAGAAATAGTATGACTTCTAGTAATAATTCACATTTGATTTTTTTTAAATAACTGAAAACGTCTGATTTATTATCGTTTGCACTATAATAAGCAGCGATTAATCGCACAGCAAAGCACAATTTAACACGCAAAGCTTAGGAGAAAATAAGATTAGTTACAGTGTTAAAAACATACATTTTTTTCCACAGATGAAAACTTCAAGAAGTCCACATTTCTTTACATTGATTTTTATACCCTCCTGATAATGTACTGCTATGCAAAGCGATGCTAGTTCGCTAACAATTATTTATAACTTTCAGGCTATGCTACTGCTTGTAAACGTAATGTTTCTTAATGAACTTTGCCAGTAATCTAATAAACCTTGCTAGTACGTTTAGTGGTTTCTAATAAAAATTCGTACTTTATAATGGCGTGCCGTGCATTTAACACTTAAATCTGCAATGGTATCATATCTTAATCATACTCCATGCTAACAGAATGACTACACAGCTACAAAAGCCATGGATATTTTATTATATAACTACTGATTATAGCTCAGTTCTTTTCAGATCGCTATACAACAGACCCGGTTTGATCATTCCGACTAGAAAGTAAGATGTTGTGGTATTTAACGTTTTTCTTACTTCTACAGCAGTGGTTCTCAACCATTTCGCTGAAGGAGCCAAATCCAGACCTACGATTCTGTTAGAGAGCCGCACAAAAAATTTTACCACAAGTCAATTGACACGTTTTCTTTCATTTCAGTAACAAAGTATGTTACACAAAATATTAGAGGTGTTACTGAAAGACACTGCCTATCGAGAGGAATCCTTCCCTAGCAAAGAATCAAACATTAAAACTAAGATCTTACAGAGTATATATTTCGCCTACGAAGTAGGCATCGTCAGATCTTATTCAAATAGAACCTGTTACTGAACGATTGCTAAAAGCCGCACAAAGAACGCTCGGGAGCTGCATGAGGCTCTTAGAACAGTGTTTGAGAACCATTGTTCAACAAGTAATACCACGCCTACCAGCTACGATGTCACAACCTTAGCGATTACGATGTCAAAGCCTTAATGATGTCACGATTACGATGTCACAGCCTTACCAAGGAATCATCAAAGGCTTGCAGATCCGTTGTTGCAGACTGGCGTCATGACTCGTAGCAGTCGCGTTTAGTGTGCTATAAAGAGCACACGTAAGTCTATTCGGCAAAACCGTTAGTATCTAGGAAGGACCCGGAGACGGAACTACCTCTCAATTGGCCATACCTCCGACTCCGGTCCTAAATTTTTGAACTGAGCTCCGGCTCCTTTTAAGTTTTAATTTGAGCTCCGGCTCCACGCGTATTGCCCAGCTCCGGCTCCGTAGCCCTGGATTGTTTTCACAAGAATTCTGAACGTCATATTAGCGTCGTAATACAATTCTTTAGTTTAATTGCTTGGTTCAGCTATTAATACTTTCTTTAAATAAAATTCTTTCAAAATACTATCTTGTGTTTGCTTTATCAGACTTGGGGGCGAAAACGACGTGTCGAGAATGAAAAGGGGGCGATGGAATTTAACGTTTGAGAAACACTGTTCTAGAATTTCTTCCATACTACAACGAAATCTCTAAATCGAAATGAACAGATTTTTGTTGCCCGGGCCAAATTTGGGTTGTTAACTGGCTCTTTGAGCTTTCTGAGTTGTGCACGCTTGGCTTACTGAATTGTAATAACTTGTACAGCAATGTCCAAACTATGAATCGCTTACTGCAACACAAAACATCCATTTGTTCACTGGGCACGAACTTAAGATATCTCAAATGCCAATATAACATACTATGCCCAATACCGCATCATAATCCAACACACTCTTAAGACAGCATCACTACCAAGAGGAAATCGTTAAGAACAAAATACTTAATACTAAAAAACTCTTTGCCAAAACAAATTGAACAACACTGAAAAAGAATCTACTTGATGTCCACAGCACTGCAGGCTTGGGTAAGACGCTTTTTTCTTTGCAAAAATCCGTTCCAGTTGGATGCAATTAACAAACATGTTTCCTGTCTTGGTCCTTTGCGAAGACATAAACTTAGAATATGGGCTAGAAGTTCTGCAGCAATAAATAAAAGTCAGATCATTCTTTTAATTGACTGTTTTTAATGCGGGCAAAGGAAATACGTGAATTCACTTGCTGATATGTGTTGTGCAAAAGAAACAGAACAATTAGGGTGTGCCACTTATTCATAGGTCTTTTTGCAATGACCTACAAACAAACATTTTTTTATTCTACATCGTGCACAACGGACAGCTAATATATTGGGTCAATATTTGCACTTAAAGTTGCCGATATGTTCCAAAAAAGTATGTCTGAGATTGCAATTCACAAGCCAAAGCAACGAAGTTTTGCGCAGATTTTTTATTGTATTAAGCGGTGCGAAACAAGAAAATATCTAAATGTCCAAAAAACATCCTGCTTAGGATCGTGTGATTTCCAATTTGGATCGTGTGATTCGAAATACAATGGATAACGAAAATATATGAAACATCCTTAGTTTGTGTAGCAACACATTCGACGTCATTCAGGCCAGGGCAGTATCCGGGGAAGGGGCGATTGCTCCCCCCACTGAAACCTACCAAAGTAACTTTAGTCACCATGACATTGTCTACAATTTGGAAAACGGCATTCGCGATATAAGGCCATTTTGTCATCCACTGTTTTGTCACAGTAGTATTGTGAAGTACTTCATCTCTCTTACAGTAGTGAACCCGTAATGAGACCTGACTACCAAATATTACTGAAACCGCCTCCCCCTCCCAAACCACACCGGTTGAATCTGACCCTGTGCCAGGACTGCTTCTGTGTGGAACTGCAACGCTCAAATTGTATTAACGAAGAATAGATATTTCCTGTAAACATCAACTCGGTGATGCATCACAATATTAGAGCGACGCTATTAATCGCAAAATCACAAAAGAGTGTAGAATCGTCAGAAATTCTTCACGCAAATAAACAGCAACGGTTTGGGTCAGAGGTATGAGATACGCGAAAAAAGGACAGAAACATTAAAAAATCTTATGAAATAAAGTAACAGCAGAATCTCTCATTTCCGCTCAGTTGATTGTCTGATGTCACGTATATAAATGAAAAGAAATTCAAACCTGAACATTTTGAAACACAGCTGATCAGATCGTCCTCCCATCCTGGTTGCGCGTTTTCAACAACAGCTTGGCAAAGCGCATCAACGACATTGTGTTCCGAGACGAAGATCATCTCTTTACAATGCATTTCCAAAATTTTACTGTGAGACTCTGGACGCGAGAAAAAAACAGAAACCTTCAACGGCAAGAAATAATCTTCAGTGTCTTTTACAGCACAACAGATTTGGTCGATTTTCGCTTTCTGAACTAGCACTTGTGCCAAGAGTTGCGGATACGATTCCGTGAAACGCATCGCTTTCAGTTCTCGCATACATCTTGTATGCAAACTGTGCTTTGTTATTTGGACAGCTACCTCGACCTTTACAAAAACACGCAGCGTTAAAAATATTATAATTAACTGCACCTGAACGATCGTACGATTACCTTTAGAAATTCTTTCCAGATGGTAAAGTGATTGAGCAATTTGCACGCAACTCTGAATTGTAAGCGACGAGGCAAGTATCGGTTGGATTTCCATACGATGCATTGAAGATGAGCCCAAATGCGTTTGTTTCTATTCAATCAATTCAAACATTCATTGTTACTTAAGAATCGTGAAAAGGCAAATGTGAGCGGGTCTACGGTAGTAATAGCCGAACTTAAATTGCGGTCTTCAAAAATGTCTCAAGAAAATACACTTAAGTAAACATGTTGAACGTCTACGTATATAAAGGCCAGTCAGGAAAATACGTTTCCAATTTAAAATTCATTTAATTTTCGATTTAAAGGCACTGCACAATAACATTTCGGACCATAGAAAGAACTGATGATTTCGTAGCAGAGTAGACTATTATTGCTGATTTGTACTGAAGTTGCAGTCAACAATTTTAAAACCCAGTGCGAAAGAGAAGGAAAAGAACATATCTGACTAAAGGAGATTAGCAAATGAACGTGCCACAACAGTTTCTTATAAGAATTCGTCCATGACGCACTAACATTTGCAAAACATCCAATTAAGGGTTTTTATCCGCAGTGTATACAGAAACGTACCGGAGCGCAAAAATGGCGTTCTTTTGCTGGTGGCACTGCCACACATGCTGCACTCAATTGCTTCCGCAGTTTTTGACCTGACGCACTGCGTACCTGTAGGCATACTATATTTTTGTGATTGAAAACCAGGAAGATTCAGAACAAACAGCCTTATCAGATAATTATGGGTCATATCTTACTTGGAGTATGTACAGCAGCTATTTTGGATTCCTGCAGAACATCTCCTATTATAGTCTACTATTACTGAACTAGCCAGTGCGCTAATGATCAACACACTACTGGACCAGTTACTCGCTACAATGACGATACAATTGCCGTCACATCTAACACAACAAAACAAGATCACGCAACACTTTTCAGCAAGCTGGCTAAACAGACCAATCACAACACACTCATAATCGTGTAGGGCTATACTGGCTGACTGAGCGCCTAACCGGGACTTTTTGGTTGACTGACTGGGACGCCGGGACAAAGCCTTTAAACCGGCACTGTCCCGGCGAAAACAGGACGTATGGTAAGCCTTACGTACCAGGTCCCTTGGTTTCAGCATGACTGATTGGCTTTATCAGATCACTTAAAATTTGGGAAAAATGCGTGAAAACCTTCGCAAAATCGCTGTACGTGCTTTGGTTTCGCAAAAATGGCACTCAAAATCAAAGTGCAGACGTTTTTTAGGCCATTATTTATTTAGTTCTTTTCGAGCAAGTCAGGGGAAATTTTGGCAAAAATGGTGAAGTGCTTTGATTTGAAAAAATACGCCCAACATGAAAAGACATGCTACTTTTTTTTAAGGTCATTTTCTTTGGAGCTTTTTTCGGGCAAGTTTGGGAAAATTTAGGCAATAATCCTTCGCACACCCAAAAATTCGTCAGCTTCTACACCTACGCTGCGATTATTCTAAAGATGTGACTTCGTTGCTTTCGTTAACACTTTGCGTAGGGCACAACTTGCGTGGTGATGACGTTGGTGCCACGAATGAAAACCATCGCTTTCAGTATACAAGAAATTAGTCTTCACAATGGAGACTACTGTTTCTAACCAGCTTTCCCCGAATCCGAAACCCGCTTTTTGGCTATTTTCTACTACCCCAAGCCCGTTTTTTTAACCTGCAAAGCCGGATATTTTGAAAAACCTGGAATTGCTATTGCATTCATATAAATTCAGTTCTGATAACACCGAATTTGTGGAGTGTCGCGTGTACTGGCCAAATTAACACGTCTGAACTTTCACCTATTATCATGAGGCGCGAGAATGCAGGTTTTATTCGCTGACCACGTTCGTTGTAGGTCCGTGTATATTTTCGTTCGATTGACTTCTTAGAGGATCGTGACGTCATTTTGCACATAAAAGGTTTCCAAGCGTGTTGTCACAACAGCGTGTATGCACGTATCTCTTCGGTTGACAAATCAAATGCCATGTTTATGTCATAACTGACGGCTAGCCATTCAGCAAGTCTTTTTGCGAGCCTAATTATATCAGTAGTGTCAGTTATTCACTGGTTAGACTGAAGCTGTTGTGTGTAAGTCCATTTGCAAGCCGTAATTCTTTACAGAAGCGATTCGTTCATTTTCAGTTTTGCAATAACTTTCTAGCACTTCAGAAGTGAAGTTAACTAAATCTCATGCCCATAAATGGCAGACATTCAGTTTAAAGACGTTACTAATCACAGACAATTAGAAGTTTGGGGCCACGTTTCATTCAACAAGGCTCAACGAACACCAAAGTGCAATATGTGTTTCGTTACACTAACAGCAGGCGCTTCAAGCATCAAAATATTGATCGGCCGTTTGAAATAAAATCACAGAATCCATGTTATCCATGAGAGTGAATCAGGCCCGTAAACAGGGGGGAGAAGCCCCCTTAAAAAACTTTCCTCCCCTTTGGAAAAATTTGTTGGACATACTTTGAAAGTATACGACATAGTTTAAAAAATTTGGCCACTCTCGGAAAACTCTTCGTCCCCCCTGGTGTCCCAAGCTGGTTACGGGCCTGGAGTGTCCAAGAAAATATCCCGACACAGGAAAAGGTCTGATCACTGATTATGAAAAACGAAATGAGTCTTTTTGAGGATACAAAAAAGAAGCCCGGTAACCTTGAAAAACTGAACCATACCTTATTTACAGTCAAGCCCACATCAGTGGAACCAATGAGGTTTTCAGTCATGGAACTACTTGTCATAAAATTCAGAAAGACAGTGAATGACGAGATTATGGTTTGATTTTCATTCGTCAATATTATAAAAACCAGAAAAAAGTGTGCTTAACTGAATAAACAATTCACTCAGAAATTATTGATCAACATAAGTGATTTCAAAATGATATTGGGATTTTATCGCGTAAATCACATTTGCTTCAAGACCAGAAAAACTTCGGGCGTTTTCGCGTTTTGTTTCTCAGCCGCCCGAAACCCGGGTTTTAAAATTTTGCCCCGAACTGGAGGCAGTCACGGAGACGTAGTTGAGTGGAACTGTTCGCATCCTCAGTAATGAAATCTACAAGAAATTGCTTATGGGGGAAATGATCTTTCGAAAGCTTACAGTACACCTAACGCTTTTAATTCTGTTCAATGTAACCCAAATTTTATAAACTATGTCCAAAAGTTGTAACGTACGTCCAAAACATTTTTGCAGGGGGGCGAAAAATTTACAGGGACGTTTCGCCCCCCCTGTGCGCCCTTGGGTACGGGCCTGGTGACAGCTATCAGTTTCAACGTTTATTATTGCGCAAAATCTTGGTCGCACGCTCTTTGTCGCAAACAGTTATGTTTAAGAAGCTCTGCGTTGACTACTCTAAACGTAACAGCTCTTTACAAAGGAGCCACGTTGAGAAACGGCCTGAAAAAACAAACACCAGACTTAATTTGGGGTTACAGTTTGCAGCTGTAACACGGGTATAAAACCCTTTACCCGATATCCAAAATGCATAACATTCACGCTCGCAGATTACTACAGATCAGAGCTTCTCAAACTATGGGTCGCGGAGTGTAATTTTGGGGTCGCGATGAAGTTGGCTTGACAAATCAGATATCAAGGTTTTTGCAAACGTTACAGGAAAATTAAAAATAGGCCTGCAGTGAACCTGTTTCTACTGCATTTTAGGGGCAATACCGTGTTTCAAGCTGTCAGTTGTTTGCTAGGATATCTGCCCGAGCCATCGAACGATAATCAACCAACCACAAGTTACGCGTTGTTGCGCCATGTTTGTTTTAACGTACTAACCAATATTGACCTCATGCATGCTTGTGTTTAGAACTCCAGGTCTGGTCTAGAGGCTAGGCTAACTGCTTTGAGAGCACAGTGAGTAGTTTTAGATTAAAGTTGGAAGCTTCACACACAGTTTCAAAATTACTTTGAACTTTGATTCGGGAACCACAAATGATAAATAATCGAAATTTTAGGTGACACACCTGCTATCAGGATGATTTTGCAGAGTTATTAAACGACAGATGTTTGCAACTGGAATTTTCAAAACAGAGGTTATGTCATTTCCGAGTAAGAACAAGAAATGAAGACCCGCTATTTATCACGGGTTCGCATCGAGAAACTGAGAAACTCTGCTATAGATGGTATAGATGTACTCGCGACTGGGAGTTACTTCAAGCTATTTGACACTCTCTGGCTGTCGTGCAACGACGACTTCTTCGTTCTGGCTACAAGGGTACAGCATGTAAAAATTAATTTACTCCGCTTTCACGTAAAGAATCCTGCGATGTCCGGATCGTCTGTCTTCGGTAAATACAGTGATTCGGTTACCGTGTTGAGGTTCGCAGAAAGCTGTCACGCTACAATGTTAAACAATTACAAGCAAACTATTGCCCAAATATTTTGAAGAACAACATGATGCCTCATTACCCACGGTTTTCGTGCACGCTCATCAGACCCACTTATAGACAGAAAATACACACATTTTATTCGGGTAGGTAAACGAATACGAAAGTATTAAAGAAAAAAATGGCTGCGTAGGATAACAATGCGTACAGCTGCAATGCATTGTTTAAAGCTACAACAACAGATGTTGACATGCTTCTGCAAGTTTAGTTGAAATTGTGACATAATATTGGATTTTTTTGTGACTCTGACGAAATAATGCTGTCTTGCCACTGCTGGACGATTGAAAGTACACTACTGCAGGTATGTTAGTATTTGATGTTAACGTATAACAATGTAGAACCTTCTCAGTAACTTCAGGAGATTTTTTGACACTGGATATTTCTCTTGAGCATTTGGAGAGATTTTCGTCTACGCTTTTTTGCCTTTGATTTCGCTGGGTCTTTCGCACTTTTGATTTTTTTTTTCATTTTAACAGCAAATAGATTTTTAACCTATCGGTTCGATTTCTTATATACGTTTTGTATTCCACATTTCAATTGCAAACGCAGGAAGTCGATTGGTCAAAATAAAGTCAAAATTTGTAAAAGTCAAAAGTTTAAGTTTTAAGGTCAAAACAGTTGGTTGCCTTCGTTATCACAAGTGATAAGGTTTAACCGTAACAGTTAGCAGGAAGTCCTGTTAATCAAAAATTTAAATGCATAAACATTTCACAAAACCTACATATTTACACTTCTAATTCTTATGGCACATGGGTATTACTAGCGTGAGCATTTGCAACTGTTGCGCACATATTGGGTGCCTGCAACTTTGAATTTTTTTTTTACACGAATAGAGGCTTCAACAGCAGGAACAAGAGACTTTAACCACGCACGAAGTCGTTAATTCACGTTGCAAACGCTATTGCCGTAATGAAAACAAACCGTAGGTGGAGATGGAAATAGTTTATTCTTCAGCACAGCAATAGCATTCCGCATCACGTGAGTATCGTCAGTAGCTGCGAGATAAGCAAGTTTGAGCACGGGAACTGAGCCATCAGAAAACCTGAGAAAGAAAAAAGCAATCTAAACAATCAGCTTATTTTTTCTACTTCTTTCCAAAAACACGTTATCAGATGCTTGAAAACAAAAAAAACAACGCACCGCAGTTTAGTTTCGTTAAACACCGAGACCACATAGAGAATGTGGTCAGGAGTGCTAAGGCAGGCCGCAGCTGTCATTGGGTCACTGCCTCCACAAGTTCAGCTTCATCGACAACTTGTCCTTTCTATCACACGCAACCAATTTTTACCAGCAAAAAGTGTAACGATCTGCTCATAAAGCAATACCTGGTAGCAGCATACCTGCAACCCAACAAAGGTTGCAATTCAACAACTACATTTGTCGATTCATGAATGTTTTTCCAGTGTTTCACAATCCATGAAAGGCTTTCGTTGACACTCCCCGAACAAAAGCTTTGAACAACAGTGGCAACCTCCGGCTTGTCTGAAAACAACTCAATTTCAGCGTATTAAAACAAAACACGCCATGCTCGAATATTGCATGTTCACATGTGTGTATTTTAAACAAACATGTGAGCTCTGATAGCGTCACCTTAAGTACCGGGTGAGTAGTTCAGTGGGTTAAGCATTGATCTTTAAAGGTTTGTTTTGGATAATCTATCAAATCTATTACTATGCATGGCAGCAACTGATTGACCTTGCACGAATACATGGCAGTAGGCACTGAGGTGTTACAGGCATTCTTCTATCAGCATGATCTTCCCAAACATTTTTAATGCGATTTGCACTTTTAGAAAAAAAAACTTCGTTGTTTCAAACAGAAAAACAATGAACGTCCGGCTGAAGAAGCGACAACTGACAAGTGCATTAAAAATTGTTTACTCACCGAAACCAAACTGCTCGTGTAATAAGTGAGTTTTAAGTTTGCATCGAGAGTATAAATATATAACATAATCGAAAGCAAAAACAGGTCATTACGCACATGAAAAATCAATACAAATATTCGTGAAAGTGACGTGCTCATGGCTTGAACATAGCATTTGGTTTATTCATTGCAAAGAGGCAACATTTGAGCACATCACATTGATGTATATTTACTCTGTCTACCTTAAAGCTATTTCGTTGGACTTTTTAAAACAATGGATTTATATCGCCTGAGGTACTTGTTGAGAGAAAGAGATCTTGCGAACAGTACACGCTAAAGTGCAGCTCTGTCTTTTGTGTAAAAATTTGATATGTTGTCATGTAATTGTACCTCTGGGAAAATGTTGCCATTGTGGAACCCCTAACATTAGTAATTGCGTCCTGTTGCCCATCCCTCGTCATTGTTGCTGGAAATAATGCCAGTTTGCCACCTACTGCTGTATAATAAAAACCTTGCAGAACTGCTGGTAATTCCGGCTATTTAGTTACTAGCAAAGAACGATCTGCAAATGTCTTAAAAAGAACAAACATCTACATTTACTTTAGCTTTACGGTCAAAACTTAGAGCAGTTGTTTCCACGCTATGGGTCTCAACCCAAACAAGGGTGGCAAAAGGTCAAAAAATGGGTCGTGTTACGATGATCCAAACCTGGGTTGTGTATTTTCAACGTTATCACCGCTTGTCTGTGTCTGTCTATAGCGTAGATACTTGTGGAAAGAGTAGGTTGCTGACAACAAAAACGAACGTAGCAACCTAATGCCAAAAATCATCCACACAATCATTATTTTTGTCATGTCAACGTACGCTGTTTGAGGCCTGGTTCGCGAAGAGTTCACGAACTCAGATGGGTCGCTCTTAACAAAGTTTGGGAACTGCTGACTTAGAACACAGAAACCACAGGTTCCATAGTATTTATGCGCTGTGTTTGTGTCCTTAAAAAGAGGAAAAAAATTGTGCTTAATGTGGTCACACAGAAGCTACATCTCACTTTGCTGACACCTTAAAAAACAAATGTTGTTAACCTTTCTTCATATTTCTACGCAGTTCCGTTTACATTCACGGCAATAAACAGTTCTTTTCCAACTCATATGAAAATATTAGTACAACTTACTTATCCTTATTAAAGAGCGAAACAGAACATCGGGCCAATCTGGGTTTTCACTTTTTTTCAGTGCTTCCACTAGCTCATGGCTTAAGGATGGACGACCAGATTTTCTTCTCCTTTTCCAGAAACCTGCATGAACCAAAACATTTTATCCAGATAATTTCACAGCAAATCCTAAAGCGCATGCTTTCAGATGTAAATGTTTATGAAAAGAAGTGCACTAAATTTCTAAATGAAGAAAAATTAGTTCCAAAGTTTTCAATTTGCTGACGAAAAGCGACAAAGTTTCATTCATTTATTTTCATGCCTGCTTTTCACCTGGGTAAGGTCCCGGAAGTAGCAGTCTTACGAGAACTTGAAACACCTCACGGTTTTCAGCGATTACAGATCGTTCTGCTGACTCCACACCAAGACGGGACAATGCAAGGTCGGAGATGCAATCACGCCCATTGGTCCTTGGTCGACCTCTAGGTCGCTTTCCCGTGAGGGTAGCCTGCAGGAAGTGCCTCTCTAATCTTTCCTGGGTCATTCTGGTCACTTGGCCGAAGTAGACAGGACCTCTCTATTCGTAGAAGTGGCTTGGCATTTGGCGTTCTACGAATTTCACAGCCGCGTACTTTGTTGCGAAGTGCCACACCGTGAACTCTTCACAAAAATCCCAACTATGCCGCTTGTACATGAGACACCAACCTTTCAGTCATTGCCCAGGATTCATGACCATAGGAGAGGATCAGAACCAAGACCAATTTAAAAATTGACCTCTTTGCGGGTTTGAAAACTCCCTTTTTTGTGACCACAGAGAGATGAAGCCCAGAGAGCTGCATGTGCTTCACCAATCCGTGTACAAATCTCCTTTTCCGCCTACCGTCACGAGAACATACCACCCCAGGGCACCTGAACTTCTCGACCTGCTGCAGTGTATTGTCGCTTATTTGCCGCGCACAATGGCTTGGGTTTCTGGAGAGACATTATACCTTGTTTTTTTTCAGTGATTATTTTCATTTATTCTTGGTCGCACGCAGCTGAAATCAAACCACACTTTGAAAGCCCCGTTCATAGGATGCAAGCAGCACCACTTCGTCAAAAGCAAGCGGTTGATCCCGCCAGGGGCGCACGCAGGAATTTTTTAAGGGGGGAGTTGAAATTTTGAGAAAAATATTTTGCTCTCACTAAAGTACAGGCTACCTTTTTTACTATAACATTTATGTCATATATGCTATTTTAATTTTACCACATCAACACTTTTCTTGACCAGGTTCAGCGACGTCTGTTTTTCTTTGCCCGTTTTCCCCCGTTACCGTGAGTTTGTTAATCTGTTAAAGTACGATGCGATGTAGTGTGGCACTTCTCTGCAAAATTTTGACATTGTTTATGGAAGTTTGTA
>JGI24022J15233_10000017_pt1 | contig 47014 bp, 26 predicted proteins | sample Ectturendosymbi2_FD_15233 | JGI IMG/M metagenome (IMG submission 15233)
GTACGGATTCCGCTGTCTGAGGTAGTGTTGCAACCTCTCCGGTGGCGTTGCGTTGATTGTGTGATTCACCACGAACGGGATGTGCGTGAAAAACAACACCATTATATATGTAGCGCGAGCAAGCAATAATAAGAGAGATTGCGAGCATGATCTCTATTGTTGCTTGTTGCCACGGTGCGAAGCTTTGCGCACTTGCCGCTCGGGTTTCCTCTTGCAACAGTAGCACGCGCTGCTGTGTAACACACTCAAAACATTCTCGGTGTAATTAACTACAGTATAGTATTTCACGAAGCACGGCAACATACACAAAAAAGACCTGGCAGACCTTACGCTCATATTTCGATTTTCTGAAGATCTCAAAGGGAAAGATTTTTGAAATCCACTTCAAAACTTGTACCTGTTTGAACTATTGTTACGCCAGTGAGTAAACGGTGGCGTTCCCAACCTTTCTCTTACCATGTACCCCTTCACCATTCCGACAGATGAGCATGTACCACAACAGCATTTCAACAGATAAGTATGTACCCCTTCAGAATGTCGACAGATGTACATGTACCCCTAAAATTTTTTATGAAAAAATAAGTTTTCATGATTATTCACAGATATATTTAACAATAAGCACATAATGACTTTTGAAAACAATATTAATTGATATATGTATAAATATTTGGAAATAAACAATACGTAAATATATTTCTATCTTGTATTGCTAACCTTAAATGTACCCCTTCGGATAGGCAAATGTACCCCTGGGGCTACATGTACACCAGGTTGGGAGCCCCTGGTGTAAACAGACATTGTGCAACTGCAAGGCAAATAACACGGTAAGCTCGATCCCAAAAAGCCATGCATTGTCTAAAAACTTGGCCCATCAAATCCAATGGTAGCTTTATGGTGGAAAGAAATTGCTCTTGTATTCAACTATTATGACAATATTGCAGCCTACTATAGGGGGCAGCATTTTCGCAGAGAGGCAAGGGCGGCAGATTGTGTTTATGCTCCACTGGTTACCCCTAACTGTACGTTATTCGTGTGAGCAAGAAATGCGCTTGTGCAATTTTTACCAGAAATTTTTAAAAATTTGCGAATTTTTTGTTATGCTCATTTACAAGTAATAATTCCTCCATGTCTTTTTTATCTCGTTATGAATTATGTTCAATAGCGAATGTTATTTTGACCGTCGCCCAACGAAAATGTTAGACATAGTGATTTTAGTGACAACGCCCTTTAATGTCCGTGCAAGCCACAATTGTGGCTTTTAGGGACGTTTCTGGCTGAGAATCACTGTCCTGGAGTGTTCAAACTCAAACAACGACCTCCTAATGGGGCATATCGTCTGGCGATTTTATGTGATGGAACCATAAACAGGTTCTGAATGCATGTCCCGATGTCTCATTGGACCAGGTGGAATGAGCACAAAGATCGACTTATACGACAACTACGATTGGTCTTTCAGAGAGCTCCACACTTTGGTATCGCTGGGGTCTGCACAATCTATGATTGGTTAAAAAATCGTAAAGAATCAGGTGCATCCACAAGTCTGTTTTAAACGTGAGCTCTATTTCGAGCATTTCGGTTAAATCGTCTTATTCGCCAGACTTAAATCTGTGCATTGCTTTTGAATGATTTAAACTGATTGGTGCTTTAACGCAATAGGCACTTATATGTTTGTATCAGATTTAACCTTGAACGCGAGACGAGTTTATTGGTGCACTAAGTGGCTGCACACACGACCATCACTTTTTCAACAAAATGTAAACAACAGATATCGATGAAATGAGAGATCAAATGACCCAAACAAGGAAACAAAAACCTGTACCAAGCAACATTTACCTGTTGCAATGGAATAGCTCATTCAACGGAGCCCTATAATTGCATTGCATTTCCTTTTTTCGTTAGGAAAGATCTGTCTTGAAAGTCATACAGAAGCTTGTCATATGAGCTTAGAAAGAAAAATTTAGCCATACAGGATTTAGTTTTGGGATCTGGTTAAGAAATCCTTCGGAACTTCTGGTCGTTTGTTCAAGGACTTCAAGGGTATATGTTATTAAAAAATATTTCAATGACAATATCAAATGTGTGAATGAAATGCAGTAAATGTTAGGAGGCATTAGAAAATGCTTCTAAGCAAGACATAAAAATGTCTGATAGAAATGAACTTTTCGAACAAAGCTTTGATTTAAACCAAGAAAGTTTCCTGATATAAGAAACCAAGCGGGGAATTATTGAAAACGTTATTACAAATTGTGCTGTTGTTGATATTGCTAACGCATCCTTAAGCGTTCTTTGACTGTACTTGTGCTCAGTCATACCCTGAATAACAAAGTTGTGATGTTGAAAACCTCCTGATGTTATACTCTTGCAAGTAATTTCAAGGTTTTGCTTCATGCCATTTTAATGCAGAAGTGAACTGCGTTACAGTACACCTTTATTGCTCATTGATCACTCACTTAGGCTGCTTTCGTCACTGCTTGAATCAGACGTACTGTTGACGTCATGGTCACTGCCTCCGATTGTACTTTGCATTGGTTCTGCTTCAATTTTTTGTGCATCTGTCAAAAAGCACAAAAGCATTTCTTTCAAAAATTGTTAAACACTGAAACAAATTATAAATTGAAAATATGCTGCGCGTAAGTATTAGTTGTGACTGATAAGTCCTGTGAGCTTTGCTTCTTCGTGTTCATGACCTTGATTCAAAATGCGTTACTAAGAGACGAAAAGTTACGTTAAAAGTTTTGCTTCTGGTCAGTGAAGTGAATCCAACTTGATTGACACTCGGCGGAACACTTGTTCAGGAGGCGCACGGGTTCAACTGAAATTGTAGTTTGATAAAACCTAAATCAAGCATGCGCTTTTGAAAAAAATTTAAGAATGCAAAACTTTACAACTACTTTCAAGCTGCGATCTCTGCTGCAAACGTCCATGGATTGTTTTTTGTCGAAGCCTAGCTTCAACTTTATTACAAGTATTACGCACATGTGCCAATTTTTCTAATAAGCTTCGAACCGATAAGCCTAAAAATGCATTTGCTTATTCATCATTCACAAGACTTTTTGCAAATGTTAGCCCATTTAAGCTCAACCTAATAATAATTTGTTGCTAAGCTAATTTAAGTCATCACTGTTAAGTCGTATTGAAATTTAGGTTGCTTTGAAAATGGATTAGTACAATAAGTATTCTTGGTCTTATCCTATTTGCTTTTGTCTTGTTTCCCCATAATTGAACGAATCTTGTTTCAAAATAAGGTTTTTATTAAAGCTTTCCTAGGCACTGGCAAAATGCCATTTATTCCATTTTCATATTTACCTAGCACTTTTGGTTGAGAGCTATAGATATCCATACACTCTCAACTAAGTTGACATTTTAAGCTTCTTGCAGCACTATTAAATTTCTTTATTCAATAAAGCAATGAACGTACAAGTGCACAAGTTCACTACCAAAAGCGCAACAAGCTTTATGGGATACCTCAATTATACTATGCGCTATCGATCTCATCTTTTTCAGAAGCACTCAGTTGAAAAATGGCTAAGCTGGGGGAGACACGCATGGCCAGGGACCGAGTTTCTGGACTGGTAATCAGAGTAGCCAGAGAATATGGGGTAGCCTTGGTTGTCCAGACGCAAGATCAACTCCTAAACGTACTGGCAGGGGTCGTCTCATCTTGCTGATGAAATAGACCCACTCTTCCATGAGTCGAACAGGGATATATAGAACTCCCGAACTCCAAGAGAGTTATAGATATCCCTGGTTTCGACTCCCACTTCTGAAACCACGTTTTTTCGACATTTCATAATGCTTCGAAAGATGTAGGCTAATATCTGTCGCGAAAGCAGCGAAATATTGATTTTGGTACTGTGCAACAGCATGCGCATTTGGAGAAAACACAGGAACATCAGATAACAACACATGCGAGAGATTGTCCCTGCACCTTCTCTGTACACCGCGCCAAGAAGGAAACCGGCATTGTCAATACAAGATCTTAGCCGAAGTCCAGACCTACCAGCCTCGAAGCGGACGTACTAACCACCAGGCCACGACTTGGTTTCTAAAAGAAAGAGTTCTACAGCTGTAAAGCAACGATGTATCGGAAACAAAGAGCAGCGGTATGCAATCAACGCGATGCGCATTACCAAGATGCAATTGATACATCCATGCAAGGCATACCTATAGGTAGCAGTGTTCCCAGTTCTTTTTATGTTGCCACTGTATGTCTTCAACAAACTCTTTACTAAGTGCCAAGTGGTGCTTACACTTGGACAAATTAGGTTAACCTTTGAATAGGGCTATTAAGTGTTTCTTCAGCTCCGAATGATCTTGGAAACATGCCATTTTTTAACTGTGAGTGTTCGTAGCGACAAAAAACTAGTTTCTACCTAGCTGTGAATATTTTGTTACTTCCTATGAATCCAAGTGCTGGCTATTTAGCACTATGTCTTATATGACCACAATCCCTGTGTTTTTTTATGAAGTGGCTAACTGAGCTAATTCCAAATGGCTGATTGAGCCAAAACTATGTCTACTGCAAACAATATTTTAACTTTCTGAAAATGCAATTTAAAAAAGCATAAAACAAACTTTTACTTTTAAAGCATAAAACAAACGTTTAGTAAGATTGTACTGAAGTTTAAAGCATAAAACAAACGTTTATTAAAATTGTACCAGCTCCAATTTCAGCTTGTCATCCTAACTGAAATTCGAGCTGGTACAATTTTACTTAATTTTAGGTACAATTCTTCAAATTATAGCACATTGGATTCGAGTTGACTTCTCACCTTGGTTTGTGCTCACTACTTGAGTAAAATCAAGCGACTTTGTAGAAAATGTAGATAATGTGGCGAATCGATGATGTGGGGAAGGTTTGAAAAAAACAAAATCTTCCAGGACTGTTTGAACTTCTCCAACAACATCTGTATCTTTCTGCTCTATCAAGAGATTCTGAAGGCAGTCGCGGACTTGAAGCATTTCAGGTCTGTCTTGCGGAAGGTGCTTCCAGCAGTTTTGCATTACCTGCACTAATCTATCAATAATCAGCACATGTTTCTCGCTATTCAGCCCAGCTTTGTACTCGTCTATCGTTGAGATATCAGGTCGTTGGCCTTGCTTGACGGCTTCTAGAAAAGCGGCAGCATCGTATCGCACCGGCTCTTCCTCGCTTAGCACCATGTGCATAATTAACGCATAACTGTAAATGTCGTGCTCTTTCCTTGGTCTTGCGTTTAAGTTGGCCAGTCGCTCAGGTGCTGCGTATACCAAAGTAAATTCAGGGTTGCAATTTCTGGACGTGGACGAAGTGGACGTGGTTGTTCCTGTGGCTGAACGAAACTCAGCGCTTCCGAAATCTGAAATTTTCACGTGCAAATCTGCAGTTAGGAGTACATTTTCCGGTTTCAGGTCTCCGTGCACCATATGTTTCTTCGGATTCAGGTTGTGTATAAATGCTATACCATCAGCCGTCTCTGCATTAAGTCTCAGCTTGATCAAAGGACCCACTTCGTTTTTAACATCTATGATGAAGTCGTGAAGATTCCCTCCTGGCATCAGTTGCATCACCAAAGCCATGGAATTCGGCCACTTTGACCATCCAAACAACCGCGCGATGTGCTCGTGATTGGCCTGCTGCAGTACGTTGTATTCGTTCTTGATTCTAATAAAATGAGAAAATTAGTGAAGGTTTCTCACATAGTATTTTTCACTTTGATCAAAAATTTTTAAAGATTCATTCATTCTTTAAATTGTTTTAAACTCGGTACGATCGAACCCCAGAGATTCGGTGAGTCAGCCTTAGTGGTTCGACGGGTCTGGTGCATGGGGCATTTTATGCGCCAACAAATATGTATATATATTTCTTCAAATAGCTTATTTTATATTTACGAAGCATTCGGTGAATGTCCGGATGAAACTTGCGGTATTTGGTGCCTTCAATAAAGGTTAAGAACCACGGCTACAAACGACGTATTTGTGAGTTTCGCTGTAAGCTTAAAGCAACGCGTGTTTTAAATTGTTCAATGTCAGAACAGATGAGCTTGTTCATGTTTCAAGTCGGTTGCATCTGGTCAAACCACGAAAGCATAACAGGTTTATTTCATTTCTATTGCAATGAAGTTGGCGAATATTGCAAACCTCAGGTGCCAAGTTTAGTAACAATTACTTACAGTTGATGCGCGAATCATTGGGTCTGTGACGACCACACAAAGTGTCCGTGAAGACACATGAAAGAAAGAAGTCCAACATATACATTGTTAAGCATGTACATTCTCACAAAAGATTACTGCAGTGATTCGTAATTGAAATGATTTCGCAAGGTTTTTCAATTGGTATATATTTGTTGTTGTGCCTCCTTAAATATTTGCAACCAAAACGTTTTCTACAATGTTTTTCGCATTCAGCGACTTTGACGTATAATCATATGATGTAATCATATGACTATCGAGCTTTGATTGGATTTTAAACCTTGCTGTTTTTGCAAAAACTGAAATGTTAGGACGCGAAGGAGAATTAGCTGAATTTGATCTGATCGAAGTTTGATGATTAGTTTCAATAAACACATGATTCATTTTTCCGGTGTGTTGAGAGAGAATAGCCACTGCTGTGAAAAGAAACAGCTATAATTTTATTACCTTCTGCCGCTATGTGTGAGGCAATGTTTCCGGTCTTAAATATGAAGATAAAATACAGGCCTAGACTTAACGAGGACTATTATATACGAGTTGGCCTGCCAGAAATAGCTCCAGGTATTGATAGATTATGCAGGTAAGAAGCAACCTTTGTCCCATCCGTCTTAATGAAGACGTCAGTTTTTTGTAAGCAAGCTTTGTTCATGTCATTTATTTTTCATTTTGTGTTATCCTTCGGCGCTGGTTGGGAGGAAAAATTGATGTGACCTAAAATTGAAGTTAGAGAACAACACGTTCACAAATGGAGGTCCGTGGTTCGAAAAGTTGGTGAAACCCTGACTTAAAACGAACAATTTATGTCAGATCAGAACAGAATTTAGCGATGTGTTACTTTTTGCAAGAGCGCTGACTGCACAGTGCACAATTATGATTGAATTTGAAAAATGCTTATCAAGTTACTTTTTCTCCAAAACGTCCTTTTTTCTACCTCCACCGGGAACAGCAAAGCATTTTAATGCTATGTCGCCAAGAACTGGGTGTTTTCCGGAGCGAACTGTTCCAAATGATCCAGAACCAAGTTCTCCATCATCATCAACGACACAAAGTATTTCTGAGGCTTTGTATTCTTGCAACTGAAAACATTCGCACATTGACATTGATTCCACGATTTTGTTCAAAGATTTTGCAATGCCTAACTGGTATAGAGATTATATAGGAAGTTTTCCTTAATAAAGTGACGCCGTTTGATGGGGTCCTTTCCCATTTATAGCCATTTAAATAACATAGGCATACACGCCTGAGAACAATTTAGGTTAAACACAATCGTTTATAAAAAAAATGAAAACGCAAACCGCTTTAACACTGAAGCTGATGTGTTTTCAGAAATAGTGCCCATTTATATTGTTTCATGAAAAACAAACAAAAATAACTATTCGTGCTACTCAGTTTTTCTCTATTAAACAAACCTGGTCCATTTCCTGAATTAAGGCTTCAGTCTTCTTCCTATCTCACTGATTTGAACGTAGCACAGTTTTAAATCATTGTCTGGCATTATATCTTTCAGCGTTTTGAGTTGGAAGACAGCAAAGCAGAACTCACAATAGCCATGCGATCATATTACAGGCTGAGAGCAGTGAAAACAATCCCGAAGTAATACTGAGGGCCAGTATCAGTCGGTACAAAATATCAGGTTTCTGTGAGGAGGCAGAAAGAAATGCAATATACGAACAGCAATATTGCGGGTACGCGACTTTTCGGTCTGACCATTTCGGTCTGGCCGTTTCGGTCTGAGCCGTTTCGGTCTGGGCCGATTCGATCTGGGCAGATTCGGTCTGGCCGTTTCAGTCACGGGACATTTCGGTCAGACTATGAAATCTTGCAGAAATCTTACATGTTCGTTTTTTACTGCAAACATGCTTACGTCAACGAAAGGTTTTATTTAAAAAATTACAAACATGATCCAAGATCCAACAGTTATCAGCATCAACGTATGATACTCATTATCATCAGCAAGCAATAAAATCATTATCGACGTTCTGTAATTGAACACAAATACTTCAAAGTCATAATTATAATTCAGATTTAGTCGTCTTATAATAAATATCACGGCCAAAGCAAACGATACAACTGACATCTCGCAAACGTTTCGATAACTACTGTTATCATCCTCAGTGCATAGCAAAAAAACTGCAGTGATGTTGCTGCAGGTTCTTATTGGTTATTCAGATTTAATCGCAGTCATGACTCTTCAAAACGGTGTTGGTATAACTCTTCAAAACGGAGTTGGCTAGCTAGCTTGACATTTTGCCTGCCTATATAATCATTTCAGTAAACATGTACAGAAATATCGTGACCGAAATGTCCCCAGACAGAAACGGCCAAATCGAAATGTCCCGTGTTCGAAACGGCCCAGACCGAAACAGCCAGACCGAAGTCCTCTTCCGCAAAATTGCACAATAGTTTCGCAAAATTTCTTCCATATACATATGTTTTAAGCTTTATTTTAACCACCAAAACGTCTTGCTAAGAACCTGCCCATCACGACTGCTTTCTTTCGAATACACCGCTAAAGGTGGTATGCCTTGCGGTTAGATTTAAAAGAAAGAATTGCAAAGGTATTTAATCAGATTTTCATCGGTGGTGTTGGTGATGCTGCACGGTGGAGCCAGCACAGTAAATTTATTGAAGATATGTCTGGTGTATTGGATGTTTTCGCACGCACAGTTTTTGTCATCAGCCAATCCCATTCTGTAGAGGTGCGCGTTGAACCAGCCGTATGCAATGTGCAAACGGTTAAGCTGGACCAGGATTGCCAGATTTACTTTTTGCCAAGGGGCCAAATCTAGTCCAGAAAAGAGCCAAATTCTAAGGCAAGGGGTCAAAAAACGGCCAACCATTTTTTCCAGATATATCAACAATTACAAAGTCATATGAACCCATACTTAGCAATTTATTAAATGGCAATGTTCCTCAATCACAAATTGTAGCTCAACAGCAAAACAAGTACATTGATGAAAGATCATAACAGAACAACTTAATTTCCATGTGTAGCCACAAACTGAGATAAAATTACCATCCGCAATACTGTAAGTACTAAAGCGATCAACAACAATCTGAACAAAAGCAACAAACACGTGCACCACCTAAATACCAGTAAGTTTGGTAACGTAAAAATTCTCACTGCTACTTCTGCAACTGCAGCAAGTAACACACTGCCACACTGCCTAGGTATTCTGATGAATTAACTTTCACATGGCAACTCAGAAAACTCTACGGATCCTAAGAAAATTTTCTAATCGAAAACCTTCAAAATTTAGAAATTTGGTGAAAATCCGCAATCAGTTTGTCAAAAAAGTGAAAAAATATGGTTTCTCAGAAAGGACCCAGGGTGGTCAGATCTAATTTTTGCAAGTTGACAAATCTGTCCTAGAAAAGGGCCAAAAAGAGCCAAAGGGCCAAACAGAAATTTTTGGGCCAGAAAGTGTTAATTTGGGACCAAATTTCTGCACATTGGTCCCTAAAGGGCCCACCTGGCAATCCTGAGTTGGACCCATGCTTTGCGTGGCACGTTGCATCCTTGTGGAGTGTTTATAAAACTAAAGATATATGGCTTCAAATAGTCTGAAACTGGTGAGGGTGGGGGTATGTATGTATGGTTCTCCATGAACGATAGTAAGAGGAATCTCGAGCGGAATCTATTGGGAGCACCTCGTACGTGTAGGGCTTCATGTAGCAGGTGAGGTGGTCGGGATATTTTGCTTTGGAATGTATTCGTAGTCCGTAGACATGACATGTTTCTTCGAGTAGTGGGGTGCAGAATACCAGAAAGGAAGGTCTATAGGGGTAGATCTTGTGCAACCTGAGATTGTACGCATGGGTTCATTCAACTGGGAGTACAATTTTCATGTATGAATATTTTGGAACCAAGCTTGGGAGCAGTATTCTTCAGGAGCGTATACCAATGTAGTTGCCGAGGATCGGAACATGTTTAAAGAGCATCCCACGACTGATTTGATGATACATCTCGATATCTCTTCGAGATCACTCTTATACTATAGTAACGGTGGTAAAAAATTAAACTGTTTAGTGTTTCCTAGAGATATGGAAATCTCATTTTTATATTTTTGCCCAACGGTGTATATTAATCAAGTTTGTTTTTGTTTCCCTAAATTGCTAAAGGTCTTTTGAATTAGTCAAAGATCTTCTTTTCTTCAAAACATGCCTAAAACAACGGATGCGCCCTCGACACAATGATTGCAAAAACATATTACAGTATAAATCATTATTGCCAAATGGTTCAAAACAAACGAACCATCAGGTAATCGCACCCCATGTTAATTACAGAATTCTCACTACAAACAACAGTAGCAGTGTAGACTTGCTGAAATACCGATTGCACAAGCTTAAACAAATATCAGCAATATTTCATAAAAGAAGAAAAACTTTCTGAAATAAAAATTAACTACAGAGTAAAAGGGTCATGGAGGCTGGGGTAGAGTAGGAGCTGGGTTAAGGGGTGTCAGTCTCATTTCTTAAACGGCCTCAGACTCGCTCACTCTCCCATTACCTCTAGTCTGCTCTGTGCTTAGCTGTTCACAATTGGCCTTTTTCGACACGATAGCTATGATAACTGGAGTACCATAATTGCGGTGTTTGTTTCTCTATGCTGCACAATGCAAATGTCCAAATATGAACGGCAAGCAATGCACTTATTTGTTTCGCTTACGTACCAACAAGTTTAGATATCCATTATATATGCTTTCAGGTACTTCTGCTATTTATTTGGAATGATGAAACGTGGCAGTTTGGTATAATTTTAAATTTGTTGTGATTTTTTAATGTCACTGAAAATGAAAATTCACAGTTTTGTAAAGCTAACAAAGGCTATGGAGTTCAAGAAAATTGTTTGAAAAATATCGTAAAGAAGAATAAGAGGTAATTTACATCAAGAAAGCATTTTGTTAAATACCTGAGAGAAGAGACAAATTATTGAAACATGCAAAGCTTTAAAATAATTTAGCAAAATCATCAGCATGATAGTGGTTTATTAAATTTGTTTTGTTTCAGGTACTGTATTGGTCACAAGTCCAATAAGAATTGATCTCTTTACCAAGAGCAAAAAATACTGTTTGGAGTCATCGGTAATTTTCCGTTTCATAAAATCAACTTAAATCCCCTAGCTAGGGGTTTATTTAATTAATTTGTTGTTTTTCGACCGTAGCTTGCCAATCACTAACGCTCGAAAGCCAATCAAAGGCTTTAAAGATCTGGATTTTTGCCTAGTTTTTTAAAAGAAAGAAACAAAAATTGCCTCTTGAGTTTGGGGCCCTGGGCCCGGTGACGTCATCCAAAAATCCCTAAACCTACCCTAATTATGACGTCACTCACAAAAAAGCTCAAATTCAAAACTTCCCAATTTTTTACAATCGAAACTACAAGACTTTCCGAATTTTAGATGATGTAAACACAGCTCTCTAGCTTTCGGCTGGCGAGGTATGGTCAAATACGTATAAGGCACGATCATGGCTTCTGCGGGCCTTCAAGGGACGCATCACAATTTGTTGTTTAAGTTCACAACGCAATGACGTGAAGCGAAACCACCTGAATTGTTTGAGTAACAATAAAGATGTGCGGGGCAAATCAACATGAAGATCTGAGATGACGAAAAGACAGACAGGAAAAAAACACCAGAGACAAACACAGGCAGATACAGGAAATTCCAATTAATGATTGGCATAATTCTGTAGGCACGTTAGCCAACTGGAAAAGAATGTGAAGGTTTCAATATCGATATACTGCAATAAATAATGAAACTACGAAAATATCACTTCATTTAAATTAGGCAGTTTAGAAATAACCCCAGGGCAACTATAACTACTTTTAATATTTTTAAGTTAAAACTTATAGTCCCAATAAGATCAGGATAATAGCAATACAAGACAATTGTTCTTAAGTACAGACGATTTTGTATCAATCGTACCAACTTGTATAATCAGCCTGAACGCCCTCAGAGAGTTCTGATAAATACATTTCTAGCAAAACGCATGTGAAAGAGTGAAATTGATGAGACTTTAGGTGATTTGAGCCCATACTTTGGGGCCAGCGTATCTTAATGGTTGCTGGGTCTTTTTCACATTAAACCGAGGCAGGAAATAATTTTGTTTTTCTAGTTACATAGAGCATTTGTATTTTGGTCCTGCTAGAAAAAGTACTTACAGACGGTGGTTAGCAGTTTTCCTTTATTATGCTGAAACATAACTTTCCCAATTTCTAGTTCATATATTTTCTTCTTGGCAACTTTCTGGCCGCTGTGTTAGTAGTGCAGTTTGTTAGTGATCTAGATTCGATAATTTTTTATAATTTTGATGCATTTCGTGTAGTGGATTCAAAAAAGTTTTCCAAGCATTTCCCCAACTAAAATAATTCTATAATTGTAAGATGTGAGCATGCAAATGGATAGAAGATACTCAAAAAACCTAATGAGGTGGCAAACATTTTTATTTTGAATGATGCGCCATGATTGTCCTTAACTTTCTGTTGCGATACTGAATGCGTGGTATCCAAGTTAATTTCTTAAAAAATCTATAATGAGAGGCTTCGAAATATTCAAAATTCTTGACATTTGGTACATAATTGGCTTTCTAGCATATCTGGAGTCAACATTATGCCACAAAAAACAAAAAGAGGTCAACATTTCTACCCCAACAAACTCTAATCTGGGGTGAATAACACCCAGTTTGTATTTGGCCATAACTCGCCGCCAGAATAGGCTAAAGAGCTGTTCAAGCCCTCTAAAGACTCGTGAAGATTTGTAGTTTAGACTGCAAAAAAATGTTTAGCTTGAGATCTCGGGATTTTGGTGATGCTTACATAATGAGAAGATGTTTATGCATAACTGTTTTCATTTGGATAATGACGTCATCCTCTGGGAGTCGAACAATCGAGATTTTGTGGCTCAAAGCTTTTTTGGATTATTGGCCATAATACGAGTCTTTAGAGGGTTTGATAGACTTTCTAGCATTTCTGGTTCAAACGTTATGGCAAAATAAGCAGAAATGAATAAGGGAAATCCCCGGAAATTACTCAGCATATTCCCCAGTGAACTGGAGTCTTTTAGCCATAACTTGGGCACCAGAAACGCCAGGAAGTCGATCTAGGGCTCTGAAGATTCATATTCCAGCCTAGACTCCAACCAAACTTTGAGCCACAATTTCGGCTCATTGTCTGGGCAATAACGTCATATAAGAAAAACCAAAAAAAAGCAAAACCTTCCCTCACTCTGACGACACCCACCGAAAACCCCAAACCCAAGTCTCAAAAGTTTTTTTTGCAGTGCAAACTACAAGATTTCACGAGTCTTTCAAGGGTTCGAATAGCTCTCTATCATGTTCGCGAGGCGAGTTATCGCTATTCGCGCAAGCTGCCAGTGGGAGGCTCATGCTTTTTCTGCAATTTTCTGATTTTGGGGTAAAATGGGATTTTGGGGGCATAACTTTAGTTCCAGACATGCTAGAAGGTCAATCAAGGGTTCTATAGACGCGGATGACCACGTAGTTTCCACAAAAATTTTGATCCAAAAAATGGCTCATTGGATTGGCGTCCAGGGCCAGTCAAAGTTGGTCAAAAATTTAAAAACACACATAGTTTGTGACACACCCAGGAGAACCCCAAACTAAATCAACAAAAATGTTTTTAATCGAAACTAGACGACTTGCCGCATCCGTAGACGGTTTGAGCACCTCTCTAGCTATAGTGGCTGGCGAGTTATGGCCAAAAAAGTGCCGGCCACTCCAGTGGCCGGCGCGGGCGTACCTCTACGCATTTTTAACCTGCAGGAAAGCTTCGTGCATCATGCATGAAGCCACACACCATCACCACTGACACATATTCTGCTTAGTCATGTGACTGCTAACGCTTCGCGCCCCTACGTCATTGCGGTCAAAGTTTTTCTTGTGTTTGTTCACTTTACATCGCCATTGTTCTTACTGGCTACAAAAACGTGCTTGCAGCAAACTCACTCCACTTTACTTCTATGCCTGGTGATGATGGTATTAGTGTTTTTCGAAACGTCTACGATGCCTTTGCGTTCATTTGCTTCGGCCATGCTTTAAGCATGTGTAGAGGAACGGTCCGGTTGTCTTGTCAAACCGCCTCAGAGGGGAAGTGAACCTTGCATTGATCGATGGAGGAAGTCATTGGCGGCGTAATAGCGAAAGCACACTTGGCGTTTCGGCCAAAGAGAGCTCTCTCACTTCTATTTGCATGGAAGTGACTTGTATGCTTCGCTTTTTGTGATGTTTTTTTCTCTTTAGTTTGGCCGCCTTCTGTTCGCATGTAGTGGTAGCTATCGCGTAGCCACGACAGCATGAAGTGTAGGCATTTGGAAAACAAGTCCACACTTTCGAGAGGGACCCACCTCAGACATTTGGGGCAAGCAGTTGAACAAAATGGCCCTCTAGTCTAGACCCTTCACTAGCATTTGGTTTAATAACGATTAACTTTTTTTTCAAACGCACCCTGCGCAATTTCTCAAGTTTAAAATCTCTTCAGACACAAATGCAAATTACCAGCTGTCTACTGTTTCTTGAACCTAATCATCACACCGTGTAATGGGCAAGCTTAGTAGAGATGGCCGGAGTCACTTTTTCAGACTCCGACTTCGCTCCTGTTCCAAAATGTTTGAATCCGGGTCCGGAATTTTTCAAATTTGAGAATCCGACTCCTGTTCATACTCCAGCTACCATCGAACCAACTGGGAATTTGCCCATGTTTTTACTTAAGAAATGACCAAGAAGACTCCTGCTACTTCGGAAATTGAAAAGTGACTCCGGGTCTGGGTCCGGTTTTTCACAAATATTTGACTCCGGTTTCGGATCCGGAAGAAAAATGCCGAATCCTGCCGGAGTCAAATCCGGCACTCCAGATATATGGCCACCTTTGATGCCTAGCAGCAATAATTCATCATGGCGACAAAAAAGGTGAAATTCATGTTGCTTTTTGTGTTAAAGGAGGGGGCACTATCACATAACAAAAACTGACCTAAAGCGGTTAATTCATTGGAGGTATAGCTAAGCTCATTATTAAGATATTTTTCTGTTGCTAGCAAAGTTTGGAAATGTGTGCTTTTTGGATGATTTCGCTGATTTCAGAACAGGGCTTTTCACGCCACCGGCCATTTAAATCCCTCTCGAAACTCAAAGCAGACCGACTGGCTTGAACGTTACAATCCTGACGAGTAACCTACATCAAATTTTTAATTTTTCACAAAAGCATTTTCACGAAAAGAATAGCTTCAAATGCATACAGAGGAAATTATTAGGTGAAGTCGCAAGCCAACGATTTCAAATACATATATCCTAAACGAAAGCTATAACACAAAGTACATTGATGAAACATTTGCTTTTCCAAAGTTAAAAAAAAATTATGACTTACTTTGTGATGTAAATCTATAAACCCTAGTATTTTGCAGAAGCGCTCGACATTGAAAGCTTTTCTAGCTGGTGCGTCTTGTGGCGACTGTTATTAAAGTTACATATTTCCGCATATTTTGTGACACTTGCGTCAATCGTGACGCGGCAGGTGTTTTCGTAAAACGATTTATTTTATCCTCTGCACCCCCGAAGAAAAAAAAGTTTAGAAATAAAAACAGTGGACTACATATATATACACGAGAGTAGTCATGCAAATGGGAAAACCGAGGAAGCATAGGTCAGTACAAGTGTTACAAAAATCCAGTTAGTGATCACTGACTATACAACGATTGAGCTGTAGGTGCCTTTGTTCACAGAACATGTCTTTTATTTAGTTGGTCATTACGATGACGTGTTTTTGGTGTCTTGATTGGCAAAAGAAATAATATAAAAATGGGTTTAGTTTGCAAAAGTGGATTTAATCGTTTACGCTCAACAAGACAAAAACATTCAAAAGAAACTACGAGTACATAAGCGATAACAATGACAGCGGACCTGTGAAGTCAGTCAACTTATAGCTGTTTTTAACAAATGGAAAACCTGACGAGGTTCTTTCCTCTCAGTAAAACCTGAAAAACGTGTGAACCTTGCGAACGACAAACGGTTAGAGACTAATTAGACCTTGAATTGGAACCCTTGGCACTTTCAAGCCAGCACAAAAACGGATTGGACAATACATTCTAAATACAGGGCTCTTTTTTTCGCTAGCCAAGACGAAAAATATGCTGTAGTTCAGAAAAGTAAGAGCATCAGAGTTGAGTGTTGCCTTCTTCGTTGTCTGATGGAGCGAACCTGACGCTTGTCACGTTCTTTGTGTTGTCATGCACCAGTGCGCCTCGCTTTTCGAAGATATCATCTGTGACGTCGTTGTTGAAAACACCTGTATTAGCTTTTGGTATGAGCCCAGAATCGGATGAATTGTCGAAGTTTCCGAGGTCGATAGTCATGCTGGCGCGGTGAGCTCGCGGCTGCTCCATTTGTCTGCAAGAAAGAGAACAACAAACCCTCTTAATTTTTGTGTGCTTGCCAATGTTTCATCTGGACTAGGTAGTGTCAGTAAAAAGATAGTATGGCGTAACAGTTTCGCAGTGCTTGTTGATCTGAATGTCGCTGCCATCGTGTTTATGATGCTGCGCCTGCTTTACCGGTAATATTTACAGACTACATTACATGAACGCTTTAGGCTTTATTTACTTTACGTTAGTCAGCATTGTGTCTCGCCTGTGAAAGTCCCGTTTTGAACAGAGTCGTCATTGTGCAATGTTTGATGTTGCTGTGTTTGCTAAACTAACAGAAGTGGACGAATGTTACGAGAAAGGAGGAAACATTGTCTCAATTAAAATGCTTTTCAAACCTCTTGCGGTCTCTGAACCAGTCAGGGTTCTTTTGCAGCCGAGACCTGATCTCCTGCTAATTCTCATAACTCATTGCGTTCATCAGTTTCATGACCTCTAAGCTGCTTGTTCACGTCAAAGATGTCATCACCAGGCCCGCAAACCAGAGCGGAGGCAACCTGGCAAATGCCCCCCTCGAAATTTTCAAAATATGTTTGGTTGTTAGGTACAATACCAAGTTAAAATCAATTTACCTCCCCCCGAAAATATCAGCTGGTTGCGGCCCTGGTCTTCGCCAATAAATAGTGGCATAGATGACGTGTGTAATCAGTGCTTACAGTCAACTTTGCTCAAACGTCTATTTATGGTGTAAGAAATCTCCGACTAGAGGCCAGTTCATAACGCAAACTTCACGACAGGATTAGGAAATTAATATTAGCGAAAATCTTAGCAAAGCGCTCACATTTCATTCATGCGAGGGTTCGTTAAGCTCTTAAGCGGAGAACGGAAGCGATCTGGAGGTTGACGAATGATATCCTCGTAAGGATTGTCACTTTCGTCATCCGAAGAATCTGAATCCGAGAAGTCAAAGCCTGTGTTGACATATGCCCTGTTGTTGTACCCTTCCAACCTGCACGCAACCGCTTGTTAATATAAAGTAAATCCGACGGAAATTTTCCAAATATAGCAGGTCAAACGCAGTAGGGTACCTTGCAAGTAAAAATCGTACAGTAACGTTGATTAAGAAATTTGCAACTTTCAGAACACACGCAAAGGTAAACTTTTGATGACTGTTTTCGACTTTTGTTTTGGAAAACTGCTATTTATTCACAGCATAAGCGTTTACTAAACTGAATCGTTCTTTCTGCTCTTCCTTTTTGACAAAATCGGCAACTCAAAAATACGTGATTTGGTGTCAATAATTCAATCTATACTTTTGGGTATCCATCTAACATCACTGAGTGACTTGCAGTGAAGTTTTCTGCACAAGAACTGTTACATTGACCGCCACCACTAGACACGCAATGTTGCTTCAACTTGCCTTTATTATCAGGCATATCACGAAAAAAACATTTTTGCATTTACTGCATTTTGTAAGGCCAAACCTTCCCAATCAAATCAAGATATCATATGCTTGGGGACAGTTATGGGCTAAAAAAAATTAGATTTTTAATTCAGTGGAACGATGCTATAAAAATGAAATGTTTTTGTGTAATCAGAACTCCCACATTTGCCAGGTCTCAGCCTGTTTGTACAAAGACTAGTGCGATTTTTCAGTGGCAGAGATGCGACTTTTTACCTAGCAAGTTTAACTTAAATTAGCGTTTGTACTGATAAGGAAAACGTAGTTCATTAAAAGGTTTTAAAAAATTTACAAATTTAATATTTAGATAGGTAGACACTGTTTTATATGAACCGTTTTTCGTAGCGTTATCTCACATTTAATCAATAGTGTAGCATCCAACATTTGTACAAAGTGCAAAGCTTTTTTATGTTTCTCCATTTGGTGAAAACAACAGTAGATTTATTTTAAACATATTTACTGAATAATGATTCAGGCAACTGGACTTAAAAGGCTATAAGCCAGATCTGCTATCTTTCGAAAAATCTATTAAAATCTCTCTGCATGTTTATATTCTTCTACGTCACACACAGGCATATTGCGTCATTGTACGTCACGGTTAATCAGGTGTGACTTGTGATTTATAGAAACATGAAACGGTGTGAAACAGTTCGGTTTTGTTTTCCAAAAACAACATCTCAACAATGTGATGTACTGGAAAACAACAAAACAGGTCTTTATCTTGATATAAGCAACTTGCTGTCGCCTGATCATTTTTCAGGTAAATAAGCACTTAAAAAGATATAGTAGAATTTATTAGTTTTTCTTCAAGAAGATTCTGCCTTCTGAGGCTATAGTGAGCCTTTAACCTACGGATATTTACTTTTTCGCCTTAGTCGCGTCAGCAGGTTTGACTGTTTGGTGCAGTGAAGGAGGTCAGTGTACACGAATCGAAAAGCATATGCTATTGACAGTGATTTATTACTAACACATCTCAGATATTTTTTTATCAATCCAAGTTTTCTCTACCGTTGGACAAGTAGTCTTAAATCAGGTTTACAACCTTAAATGTCTTATGTAGGAATTTCGTGTGTTATATATTGAAGGTTTTTGAATCAGGCATATCTAATTTTTGCTGGTTATTTGCTCTTGCTTAAAAGCAAATTAACTGTACTGTTCTTTGTTTTTGTTGATTTCCAGTGGCTACATCGCCACTGGAAGCATTCGTAAGCTATTTAGTTTTATAAAATTTTTTACATTTTTTGATACAAGAATTTCAAATCCAACTTAAGTCTCAGAAACGTGTGATCAGTGCAAATTCAATAAATGAATTACCTTTTTGGTAAAACGTTTTTGTTGTAACAAGTGTAAGTGCACCCATTGAGTATAGCCAATCTTGAGGTTAGTGAAATACTTCATACACATGCATCATTGCGTCCTGTATATTCAAACATAGGAATAGCAATTTACCCGTTCGCATCTCTCATCGTGAAGTTGTTTTCCTCCACGATTCCTTCATCAGTAAGAGGATCCTCCGGGTTTCTAATCTGTCCGTTGCCCGTTTGTGTTTTCTTTAAGAGCTCCCGTTTCTTGTTTTTGCGGTCAGCTTTAATGATCTTTGAAAGTATGCATGTTGAATTTTACATGAAATTCAATAAATTTAAACAAGTATCTAAAGTTCCTCTCATTGCTTAACTAAGAAATTTAATAAAAAGGCAAGGAGTTGTTGCAGTGATCTTAGAAAACGATACGCCAAGTTACATGAAGTTCAAAAAAGTGATACTGATGAGAGCATTGACACGATAGGCCAAGTTTGATTCAGTCTGATGCTAAGCATTATTTTACTGTTTACTTGTGTTAGTACGCAAGATTTCTATCACTGTGTGTCACATTCATTTTTTTTAATCTCTGAACTTACGGCAGCCGCTGATGTGTTTTTGATGCCATCGCGTGCATCTGTCCACCGCAGAGTGATGACTGACAAAAGATGCAAAGCGGTGGACCACCTGCAAATGTTAGAGTGTAAGAGTGTTGAAACTGAGCAGGTGAACACCTTTGTTCGCCAAACGTTAGAAGCAAATATGTCACAAAGCTGATGTCAACCCCTGAAAGACAAACGAAAGCACCCTTTCATGATTTATCTGAGACGAAAAACTGCTTTGGTTGGTTTTATCATCTAAACTTTCCTTTAGTTATAATTTCCTGCCATACCTGTGCACCAGCATGCATGAGAATTGGATGACCAGGATGATGAGGAAGAACAGAAGAAATGCAAATGAAACCGGGTTTACCTGCCAAGAGATTGTTAAACGAGGGTTAAGGTTAGTCTCTAAGACGCGTGACAAACTACTGTGTTGGATTATCTTTCGTTTGTTTATCGCCGCATTTGTTTTATCAACAGACACAAAGTTGTTTGCGTCTTATAACTATTAACATTTTACCGCTACCCTAATCCTGCTTGTTTCAACAAAACCATTCAACATATCCTCATCCGATTGGAGACAAGTACGCATCAAAACGGCTGAAGGTACGTACGCTAACTAGTTTGCCCTCGATGTAAAAAGAAATAGATATGTCAGTGATGGTGAGCTGAAGAGCGAAGTTGAGGACCAGCCAGAGAGCGTTGGCCAAATAGTATGCACCGGTCATTTTGTTTCGAAGTGCTTTCAGGTCGCCTGAAAAAAAAAACGGATGTGAAAACGTCTAAAAGTCTTAACATTTTCGTTTACAAAACATTAGCAACGCCAAAAACTACCAAACGTTCTAAATTTGTCTTCCCAAATACATTTCAAATAATGCAAAGAAACGTGGCTAGCGTAAGTTTAGGAAAACCATAGAAAAAAAGTTGCGTTTGTAGTTTCATTATGCTTTTGCAATATTAAAAAATTTTTGATGGAAAAAAATATGAAATTCTTACCAGCACAAAACAAACTACCAGTTCAAAATATTTCAGATAAAACTTTTTCATTCATGAAAGTATGAACAGTTACAAACCTTACCATGTTTAAAGCTTAAACGTTGTGATAAAACATTGCAGTTTCCGTCAATTATTAAGACTTTTTCAGGGCCGTTTCTCTTCTTCATATGCTACCATCACATATTCATTCACAGTTCGCAATGACCATTTTGAAAAAGAAGCTACCCCATACATACAATTTAATTCATGTTAAAAGCAAAGTTTTTACCGATAAAACTTGGTCTCGATTTTTTGCTGAATGAAAATTAATGTTTGGAACTACTTGCTGTAAGCCTGAAAGACGAATATAAAGTTGTTTTTTTTAATGAAAACAAACTTGCAACTAGTGCTAATTATCCCCAGTGAAAGATTGACGCACATACTTTTGACACGAGCTTTCTCAGCTTTGTCTTCGTCAAGTGGATAGAGGTATTTTTTGATCAAGTATTTCCAGAATTCACGTTCCTCGTCGTCAAGATATCTGCAATAAGCGACGCAACCGTTAGATATTGTTTATTAAAGGCAGAGAAACCATTCGAAGCAGTACATACGAAATGCTGGACCATCGTGAGCCAGCAGGACGCCATGTAATAAAATAGGAATTGCAGCAAAGCTTACTTAGCAAACAATACTTATGTGAGTGTCCAGCAAGGTTTTTATGGATCATGTTCGAAGGGGCTAGGCAGCTTCTAGATATTCTAGATACTGCAATATTTTTTATGATTCCAGAATTTTGTTTGAATAGGTAATGTGATTATCTGATGTTGCAAACGTTGAATGTGATTGCATAAAGTTAAGACAAGGAATGTCTTTCCACATCTTCAGCTGGTTTGTGCTGGTATGTCTTTAAAATTGATTTTTAAAAATGATATTTTTTAAAAATAACACGCGGCCATTTTTGAAAATAAAGACAGGTTAGAAAAATAAATTTAAAATTAAAACTTTTTCAAAAATCGTCTTTCCTTCAACAACGACGTCACTATGCAGCGTACACCATCCTCGTTTTTGGTCGATATCTCTCTCAGCGGCTTAAGCAAAGCCAACAAAAAATGAAAGACGCAGATAAACATCATTTAATGGCATATGAAAAAATCACGAGTTGCTGTTTTCATATAAAATGTGACTGTTCTTGCAGTATGTCGTCTTCATCACAGTTAAAAGAAAAGAATTGTATAAAGGTGTGAGATAGAACCCTCATGAAAATATGATGCGTAGCGCAATACATAAATTTACTGTGGATTTTTACGTCATGGTCATTAATACTAGCTGATTTTTATGATAATCTTCATTCTGGCTTATTTTATGACAATCATGATTGTTACCAGTAAATTAGATCTGAATTCGCATTGTGATGTAACACGACCTCTGCGCGCGACGGCAGGTAGAACAGGAAACGAGCTAAAAATAACACAAAAATAGGTGTAATGGCATCGGCATCAGTTGAGTGGCCTCGGTCGTGCATGTTTTTCGCGCAGACTTTGAGTTAGTACTTCAAAAAAACTTTTAATAAATTTGGCAAGAATTTAATTGTTTGACGAGTGTCATGATTCGATCGGCACAGAAACTTCGGTGCTGATTCACAACTGCTCTTACTCAATCACTCCATCTTCTAGAGATCCTTCAATGACCCAATAAAGCATTTCTTCTCCTTCTTCTTGATTCCTGTCTTCACTAATCATGTCATCATTATCATCATCATAAAAATCACTGAAGTCATCTTCATCCTGCGTGAAACACGTATTGAGATCAAATAGCTTCACACATGAAAAAGGCCGTGTAACATGGATGTTAGCAAGGCGTAAGAGACTTACGAAATTTGAATTGCTACAGCGTCTTGCCGGAAAAGGATGTTCACATCCAAAAAGCAGATTTTCAACGAAATTACCTTTTTTACTCTGTAAGCAATATAAAGGCACATTTGGTGGAATTTTTGCCCCACTGATACGGGAAAAATGTTGAATTGACAAATGTTTTTAAAAAAGATTAAGATTCTATGCAAAAACTTCTCAATGCTTGAGATGATTTTGGCCTGAAAACGAAGTGGGGTTACAACCCTCCACGCATCCTCCCTCCGTCAATGGATGTATGTGACCACATACATAATCGTTTCACAACATAGTTTGCAGTGGTTGTGCATTCTTCGTCAACTGAATGAAAACAAGAGCTCTCTTGCAGCATAACAGAATAATCACAGCAATTCCAGCTCATCCTCACCTGTTCCATATCTTCAGTTAACTCTCGAGACAGTTCCTGCGCAAGCTCACGAGTGACGTTGGGACCCGGCTGCTGGCTGATTCTTTGAGAAGTCCGTCTATGCTGTCTGTAATACGCATCACACGGAACTGATCAAATGCACACCAGATTTTGCCACAGGGTTGAGGTACAAATTACACAGTCATTACTTTTTGATGCAAAACAACACGGTGCATTGCTTGGATTCAGTTGGTTGCGCAGTAGATGAAATTAATGCTATCTTCCTATAATGATATGAGGTTTGCTTTCAACTACTGTAGAGAAGTTAAAAACTTGTGCTATATAATTTTAAAATGTATAGCAAAAAGATAAGAATACAATCCTTTTCAATTCAGGTTATTTCTCTGCACTGCTTTCTTTCGGAACGCATTTTGTGAACCACTATTAACCAATAGGCAGGCAACGGACCTTCAATCTGATATTCAAAAAATATAAAATTGAGTAACAATTACCGGCTGAATGATACAGTGGGTTCAGCACGCGTTACTAATTTGGGTGGCCGGGTTCGATTACATGTCGGGTCATTTCAAACAATATAAAAACGACACAAGCGGTTTGCCCAGCCGTGATGGGTGTTAACTTGTAAGGAAAAGCTCCGTAAGCCGTGCTACCATTGACTTGCCTCTAATGAATTCACTGTACCACAGTGGTTCTTGGCACAGAGCAGTCGGTGACCACAGATATTTTTGAATCTCCAAAGAGAGTACAACGAAGTATAATGAAAGTCTACAAATGGAGAAAAACCGAGCAACTTCACTTATTACACCTTCTTTGTACAGAAATTTAATAAACTTTTGTTTTGTGGTTTTACTTCAAAATGTTTATTTTTTTAATTATCTTGTTGACAGCTACTAACGACGGTGCTTTGTTTTGACTGATGTATTCCATAACCTTATTTTCCACAAAAATTTGCAAACGTTTGGTGCATGAAACAGAACCGTCGCCAAAACGTTTTCAATAGGGGGGCTTTGCGTTTGTGCGGGGGGCTTGACATTCTAAAATTGACATAAACTCCACTGATTTATAGTGTTTCACGTTTCAATTTGGGAGGATTTGAAGCTTTGTTTGGGGAGCTAGGCTCACCAAAGACCCCCGTAGTGACGGGACTGGCATGAAACCACCCTTGAAATTGGACTGGCTATAAAATGTCGCAGTTATTAACAACTGACAAGACCAAATGCGATCTCCAGAAACAGGTAAATATCTATTTTCCGAAATTATTCTAAACAAACACTTCCACTCAGCAAATTTCTGCTTTTTTTGGCTTTTCCCACTAGAGCTTACTGTTTGTTCACAGACTGAAAGTTTTAATGACAGTTTGCGTTGCAGTTTACAAAAACGTTCAAATCCAACCCCAGGATTAAACGGATTGATAAAAACGACGGTTCAAACTCATGTTTTCAACATCATATATCTCAACCTCAATAATGAACATTGTTGCAAGCGGTGAAAAACTGTCTCATCGCTTTTGTAGCCTCGACTTCAGGGTTAAAATTTTCGTTTAGGAAACAGATGCAGATAGCTTAGGTGTTCAATAGTTTGAGTAATTTTGCTCTAATAGCGGAATTATCCGCAAACCTGGATCATGTTTTCAAAGAACTGCATTTTTGCAGATACGTCAGTTCTCTCAGCTCGTGCTACTTACGTGGAAAGTTTTCTCACTCTCGCAGTGGTCATCGCATCATCAGGAACTCGCTCACTGAATCGTCGCAACTGGGCGAGAGACATTCGCTTGCTCAAACGACGCCGGAAAGCTTCTTGATCGATACCTGTGTTACAAGTTTTTTCTTTACGTTTGCTTCATTTTGCGAATAAAAAACGATATCGAGATGTTGCTGGTAACCACGGATGAATATTATAATTTGGAGGCCCGAGGCAAACTCTAAGAAAGAGGCCTCAAAACATCGCCACTGCGAAAGGTATATGTTATGGGACTAAGTAGATAAGAATAAAATTTGTTTCACATTTCAATTTATGAACCAAATTCAAGAACATAATGTACATACAAAAAGCGCCAAAAATATGTAACATTTGAAGCTGTACACCGGAAAGCCAACCCCTTTGACACATTTGTACATAATATTTGCTTTATTTTGGATAACGTATGACTTGCTTCAGAGCTTGAGCTTAACACGACGTTTTTGCCATAGATGACCTATCAGGTGATGATGAAATCTGCTAAAATCGTTGCTATTGAACACCCAGTGGAAAACAAAGAACTTAAACCAAAGCAATGTGGGTTTTTTACTCAAAAATTTTTCTCAAGAAAATCTGAAAGAAACACTTTTAGACATAGATTTCTACGTTATTATTTGATATCCAAATCGGTAGGAGCAATTGTTCCCTGCCTGTGATCTGTTGTCCTTTCGCCTCTGTATATCGCCTGATTGCTGAAGCCGAAAACGTTGTCCTCCTGCGTTGGACTTGGCTCGTGCGATTCGAAGGTTGTGCAGTTTTCGGATCGTTTGTCGGAACGGCGCTGTATTGTGGGGGCTTGGGTGTGATGCAAAGAGCACACTGACACAGGTTTCCCAATCCGCAACTGTAGTAACCTTCCGATGACGCAGAGTCGTAAATCGATCCTGAATTAGGTCCAACTTGAAGAGATTTTCCTGTTGACTTGTTCACTACTTGCTGCATAAAGACGCGAAAGGAGCAATCAGTAAACGCCATTTCGAGTTGACATGTCTCTAACTGGATAAAGTTTTCGCTGCGAAGAGTTATACATAATGTGAACATGACCGTAAACAAAATGGTGTTTCTGCATCGTTACAACTTTTTTTAACTGTGGCGTTGCCGCCGATTCTTCCATGTCTGCATAAAATTGTGCCCATGTTGGATTTTCCTTTTGTCTGTGTGGTGGACTGTGTCTGTGTTTATTTAAGTTGCTATAGTGCTGTTTAACGAACGGCTATTTTCTTGCGCACCCTGAGCAGGCCGTTGAGATTTTTGTTTGTTACCAGTCTATCCACTCGCTATAAACAACTAAGACCACAGAGGAACTATGCAAAAGACATGACAATTTTCCCAAGCACTCGGACATTTATTTCATCCTGCTTTTGCATCTTTCGTAAATAAATATGGAAAGCCACCATAATGCATGAGGATTTTGATGTACTTTCGGATAAAAAAGAATGTATATGTATATACTGTATGTATATACCTTTACATTTGAAAATTTTTAGAAAAGTGTATATTTTCTGTTTTGTTAAAGTTTTTTAAATGATTTTTGGTCGTTGGCTAAGATTTGGTATCATGCGTACATGGAAACAGGTTTAAAAACGTTTTTGGCTAGGGATATTGCAAGGACTCCAACCGCTCATATGAATTTAAAAAATACATGTGGGTATGATTTGCCCCACGTTGGCAAATTTGTTCCCCCCTAAACAAAGCTTACGCAAAAGTTTTAGGGGCACGGGCACGTGTTTGAACAACTCCGAAACGCTTCCCAAGCTCATCTCACCCTAAAAAAAGTTGTTGCATGTGGGAAAAATTTTGTCTTTTCAAAACCAAACACATGTTCCTCCCTAAAAAATGCGCGTAGTACAGTTCCAAACGGCACGACGAATACGATTAAATACCCGAAATTCCGCTAGTAACCTCTATTGGTGGTCTGCACAAGACCCACAGCGTGATGTGTTCGAACCCCCAAAAAGGAAAACAAAGTGATTTCAAACATGTGTTGGTGGCAACGCTTGTTTTGAGTCAACACATTTTTCACAAAGTCACGACAGGGTCAAGAGAATCTTTATGTGAATTCTTGCCCGTAAGGTGTGTTTGGCCCAAATTGGACAAACTCCTTTACGATGATATCTGGCAATCTGCTGCACAGAATCGATCAAAAAAAGGAGAAACAAAGTGACTTCAAAGATGAAGTAGCGGCAACATTTGTTTTCAATCAACGCACCTTTTACAAAGTAACAACAAGCTTTTTATTGATAGACTCTTAAATTCGTTCGCAAGCGTAACTGGTCTTAGTACTTGTACGCACAACTACAACGCTCGTACGCACAACTACAACGCTTGCAGACAAACTTCGTTCACACAATAGCAACGTTGATATGTGCTATACAATAAAAACCCAAAACCAAAGTGCATGCAACGCTTTTCTTTCAGCAGTTTGGACAGAAGATTTGAAAGTGTTCCTTACCCACAGGGGCTCCACACTTCTGGCGCGTGAACCTTGTTTGGTTTCGGTGCAATGAAATGGACCGCAAATTTGATAGCTTTTTCTTGCCTCAGTGGTTCATGGGCTTGCGCAGGTTATCACTGATGTCTATTCATGAAATGTAGGTCTACCGTGGTGGACCGCATGGCGGGAGGCAACATGCTTTGGTACGCCATGTTGCTTTGGTCACAGCGAAATATTTCATTTAATTTTCAAGAATGAAAGCTCCAGGGCAGACCTTTACGTTAGAAAAACTTTGGAAAAGTAGCAAAACGCAGATCTGGCGTTTTTCAAAATTCCGGGCGTTGAACGACAATAACTGAAACAAAGTTCGCTTACAAATAGAACATCACAAGCTTTGCAGTGAAAACTTAGGTCGCCTATTCCCAAGGGAAAATACTGAAAAGAAAGGTTTCTGATGCTTGGAAAGCACTTGCCGAACGTTGAAATGAGTTAGCCTACACGGATCGACTCTGCTTCTCATCAAAATGTTTTGATTGATTTGCCAAACGAACACGCCTGGTACCACATGAGCATTCCCGCATTACTGGCAGTTGGCTTTGACTAGCGTCTTGTTAGAATATTTCGTGTGTACTTTGCCTACTCCTGGCAAAAATCCCCCGTAACTTGATATATACAAAACTTATGCAGATTTTGAGAATGCTACTCGAAAGGCCACATAAAAATCAGCTACTAGAAGGCTCACTTTGAAACAGTCGTTTTTAGTATGCTGCATCAACCCTCAAGTTCGTTTGCCTTATACGAGCAAAGTATACCTGAGCAAGGTTTTAAAGAGAATTTCACTGATTCACGGATTGTTTGGGACAAGTGGATCTTGTACTACCGCTTCAGGGAACAAGCTTGTCACAATAGTGACGCATTGGACATAGCGTGTAAAGGGCAAATCAGAATAAGACTTGAGAAAAAAGTGCAGCTTGGCGTGAAAATTAATCCAGACGACTGCGCTTGATTTGCCATGTTTTGAAACTTTGTTGAAAATTTGCACACATACTATTCTTTCGTTGCTTTTGTATTTGGTTCTCGTCGGTCATGACGCAAGATTTTCGTTTATCAACCACTTGTGTTAATACTGCCTATCAAAAGGAATCCTTTCGCAGCAAAGTATCAAGCACTAAGATCTTACAGAGTATATATTTTGCTTACGAGGTAAGCATCATCAGCTCTCATTCAAATAGAACTTACTTGTGTTAATTGCGAAAAGATACAGGTGACCAATGTGACTAACAAAAGAAACTGTTATTGCTTGCCAGAGTGCAAGAGATGTCGTCATACAAATGTGGCAATTCAGCCATTAGCGCTGAACAACATGTTTAGAACAAGCCAGACTATAGCGCAAGTGCTAGATCGTATAAGGCTTTACCAGATGCTGACAAGGTCGATGTAATAAAGAACGAAATTCTGACGCAATGAGCACCTGATTTCTCACTACTCACTGATTTAAACCAGCCTTTCTAGCGGTCAGACGCATTATAAGGCATTGCTATTGCTTTTCTGCCAATCAGATGCTTTGTATTAAACAAAAGCTATGCAGTTACCAGTGCATCGAAGCTTCTTGACTTCCGCGATTTCCCGGTTTACAGGTGTAAGCTAAGCGAACTTTTCTTTGTGCCACGCTATTGTCGCGAATGTTCGATATTTGTATATCGGTTTATGTTATCACGCACAGGGCACCCGGAAAAACGAAGAGAAAAATAATTATATGTGCTAAAGTAGTAGTTCCCAAACTGTGATACGCGTACCACAGGCCTCCAAGGTGGTACGTGAATAGACCTATACTTTCTGTTTTTCTTCAAAAAATATATATATATATATATATTCACTGCGTTGGTTTTTACTTATCGTGTTCTGTTAATAAATTCCTGAATTTTTGTGAACTTCCCTCGTTGGTTTTTAAAAATGGCCATTATAATTTCTCATAGCCATTTTCTTCAGGTCGCATTTGTGTCAATTCTGGTTTGCCAAACTTTTGATCGAATGATATTGGGTAGATTGAGTTTTCCTGGAACAAGGTGGTACGTGGTGACAGCAAGCAACCCACAAATGCTACGCAATCAGAAAAAGTGTGGGAACCACTGTGCTAAAGCTTATAAAATCCATAGTTTCATTATAGAAAAGGTTAATTGGTTCAAAGTTTACTTTGAAAGTAAAAGTACAAGCCTAACGATTAACTTGTACTGACTCTGACTTGTGCTGTCTTTGGGCGTTGCAACTCAGTAGCAGGGCAGTGGAGTCAGAAGCCCCAACATCCGACACCAACTCCGACTCCGGGAAATTTCAATTAATTATCCGACTCCAACTCCGACTCGGAGCTTTAGCTGTATCAGTTACTTAAAGTGATAATTATTTTCAGATGAGTTTATAAACCCTACTTGCACTTTCCAAGATTACGGAAACTTGTTTTAAAACGATGTGCATGCAAGTTAATGTCTCACTTTTGCAAAATGTGATCAAGCAGTGGTTAGTCTTTTAATTTTACAGAAAAAATACTCACCTAAACTGGCCATAATTCAAATTATTAGAAAACATTGATAACTGATTAAAGCAGATACCTTGCAAACAATATCAGTAAACAAGGAATTCTGGAAAAACTGTGCATCCTACAGGTGTGCATGTGCACATAATGCCCAATGCTGTTGAAAAACGCGCTCGGGCACACCATCTAAAACAGGGGTCACTAGCCTTTTTGAAAATGAGAGCTACTTTTTGGGTACTTATGTAGTGCGAAGGGCTACCAGTTTGATGCACACTTCTGAAATAAAAAGTTTACTCAAATCAAATTTCATGTAAAAACCTTGATTATTATGTTAATGCTATTTTTAGAATAGGTCCGAGGGCGATAAACGTGGTCCTTGCGGGCGACATGATGCCCGCGGGCACCACGCCGGTGACCCCAGATCTAAAATGACTTTATTGACACAATTTTTACGGTCGAACGCTGCCAACAAAGCTTCAGCTTTATTGAACGCACATGTGTCGCTATCTTTTTTCCTACATGGCCAAATGAACATGTTAAAGTCAGCTATTGTACAGGTCAAAATCCACAAATTACCAAGAAAGAAACTAAAGCAAATTAATCAGATTTTTAGCTTAATACCACTTGGGAGCATTCAATTTATTCTTCTTTATCTAAACACTTAATATTAGTTTGCCTGCGATTAGATACAACAAACGTGCATGGTTTAAGAATCAGTCAACCTGGATTTTTAATACAAAAAGTTGCGATAGAACGGCAGAACCTGACATGAATTACTGTTACTTAAAGCACAACAGTTCACTTTCAAAGGGACTACGATTGGAATTTTATGAAAAAAGAATCAAAACGTATTTCTACGTTTTAAGGAATATCTGTTCGTTTTAAGAAACTCATTTGTATTGCAAGTTTAACATTTTAGGAAGTTTGCCACGGTACCTAGAAGATGCTGCGAAGCAACTGTGTTATTTTCAATTAATTGGATCAAAGCTTTGCAAACCAGTAGAAGTATGACCAGAAACCAAAAGTCGTGATTATCGTTTGCGGTCAGACAGTTGCAAGCCTTAATCATTGCACGAAGATGGGAGCAGAACCAGGCAGGAGATTCCTCAAACAGCGTGCTGCAAAGTTAGAGCCTGTAATTGTTGTCTAGGTTATCCTTCAAGTGGTCGCACAGAAAAATCTCTTTTGAAATGGTTCGCAGAACAAAAAAGTTTGAGAAGCCCTGATCTAGGTAAGAGATAGCCGGAACGTCTACAGTCCATATCGTGTTGAATAGCATTGCAGTTTTGCTTGACTGTGATCAGAACACAAAAATGAAAAATGTTACGAAAAAAATATTTTGGTTGCAGTATGCTGTGTACTGCTTAAAAGGCTAAGCTAGTGTATTGTTTAAGCATTCAGAAAATTGTTTTTCTTCTACTGACTTTTCGCATAAAATTACCGAACCTGTTCTGTTCACCCTGTAATCTCTTAATTCTTTTTCACAATCAAACAACCACCTACCATTGATCTCACATTTTACGTACAGTCAACAGTCATATAAACACTTTAGAAGATAAACGCAAAAAATTAGGTTAAACATCTTGAACGCTTTCAGATTTTTGCAAAATTTACGAAGCAGTTATAAAAGTGTTCGTGTAATTATACTTTCACAAAATATCGGCACAAAAGTATTTCTTTATCGTTTTTTTCTGGTCATATCGCTTCAATTTGTATAATTACGGTAGACCAAATTTGTTGAAAATCGCAAAATTTAAGAAAAAAGTTGATATTCTTATTACATTGTATGAGTAATATAAAACTAAAAAGTTGAATTACTTGCAATGCTTCTTCTGCAGCTTGCTCTTCCACAGGTTTTCGCACTTCACGAGTTCCCCACGAGACGTTATTCATGTTATTTAAGCTAAAAACCAATACATTTTGATACTTTTCTATTTACATTAAGACAACTTTTGTCAAACATGAAATATTGCTTGCTACAAAAAACTCAGCCGCCATTAAAGCCACAAAAATAGTTTGCTGAGTATTTAAAAATATTTTAAAAAACAACGAAATAATTTTCTGATTTCATCAGAAAACCTTGCAGACAAAAATATTTTCGTTAAATTTAGGTTCAAGCAAGTTTGCAATATTTGAAATTATTGGAATTTCCATTTCAGTGCTTAATAGTACTTTTACCAGCAAAACGAGCTACGGCTACTTAATTACCTGTAGACCATCAACAAAATGAAAGCAGATGGAACGCATAAGTAGTAGAGAATTCCGTGAATAAGGCACATGATTTCTTGTGGATGCAGGAAACCAGTGAACGCGTACAGGCCCACAAGCATGATCATGAACAATGAATTGGGATCCAAAATCACTGAGCAATTCGTGAAGAAAAATTACAGCTGCGGTTTTTATGCTTAGCTTTTTAAAAGAACAGTTTTTGTACCAGGTAGCACCACGATAACGCATTTATAGCTTTGACACAAGGCAGTCTTCGCAGAAATTTGAAACATACCAAGGCAAGGCCAATAAATGTCATAGGGGCAAATCTCTACAATATTGCAGAGCAACAGTCTTTTCATGAGATCACTCGTCAGTCACAAAAATGTTTAAAATTTCAAAAGGAAACCTCTACCTGAAGTGACCAGTGTTCCTACCACTCCGACAATTACAGCCATCATGACCAAAGCGTAGATAATGGTAAGAATGCCTGCCACAGCTACCTGCATATAAAAACATAAATCGCTACAAACATTCGGGTGATTTCCACTACCAAGTTTGTGACACACGGCGTTTTAGAATGGTATTTCCCACCAAAGCCTATAGTCCCCATAGTCAAAGGACTTGGTTTACTTTCTAGAAGCCATTCTGTATATACGCAGACTTTCCCAAATTGTTCATGCAGGTGAAACGCTCGCAGCATTTGATTTTTCTTAATCCACTAGATTGCGCTTGCTATTTGGTAAACAAACATCGTTAACCCTTTTATTTTGCAGATGTTTCTACTGGAGATGGAGAAAAACTTGCTGTTTTCAAAAAAAGCAAATGATCGTCAAAGTTCAACCAGATCCATATTTGTATTCGTGACCTTTGAGGTACTTGATTCCGCCGAGTACAACACAAAACTTTGTTGTGGTGTTCCTCACTTGAAAATAGCATATCCATGAGACAAGATTTTATGCTTGATCAAATTTGATACTATAATAAACAACTGCAACAACCGACAAGCTTCACTTACGCTCTGCTCGTTTTTTCGAGTTGCTATACATGGCGACATTATCAACTTAGGGAGATAGCAGCAGTGCACAAAGCAGAAAACATCTTGCTTTCAAAATTGTGCGACCCCACGGAATATAACGCTGCAAGTTTGCAGTGCACTTGTTCGCAATGCAGTTCAATCGCTTGATTGTTCACCGAACAAATGGTCTGGTTTTGTTTGCAAGACTTGAGCACGCAGTTGCGTTGGAATGATTCATTAACAGCCTTGCGATTTGTTTGCCGAAGGACACGCTTTATCCAAACGCTGTCAGCTGACGTCACAAGTCGTGACCATTCCACGCGGCCAACTTTTCAGACTAGAGGTCATTAAACTACACTTGGAGTTAGATCACGCCAGCCTGTCATCGAGGGATACACACAACACCTATTCGGAAAATCTTGGAAGGTCCCTCTTAAAACCAAATGTTGATAGAAGTGATAACAAGAGCATCCTCTTGTTTCTTCCCATATCAATTGACGTTACCTGAGCCACCCAGCAACGCTTTCATAAATATTTTAGCTGGTTCCAAGTCCAGTTTACTTTGTTGGACAAAGTATTTATAACACTTGATCACGTCGGGCTGTTACGCAACGCATCTCGTTTTCGTTTGGATGACACAAGGTAACACTGACTTCAAATCGCAGCCATCTCTTTCATGTGGACTAGAATTTTTGACGGCTTGCATAACGTTTGATTCCCTCATCCCTTCGCAAAAAAATGGTTTTCACAAAGGTGTTTGGTTTGCACGGAAAAAATTATAGGCGATATCAATTCAGTGGGTTTGGTTGATTAGATGACATCCATATGTTCCTTCACCTATCCAAAATGACACAGTGACAACCGTTGTTTACATTGATCAGTTCGTTTGCCCTTGTGTTTTCATTTATTCTACTTTCCACTGACAATTGGTTGCTTCTTTGCAAAACGTGTTTTTTGCGTTGTTTCTACGTTTTAGCTGAGTCTTATGAAACAATAAATAAAACAATCAATCAGTAAAACTCTTATAATTCCAGTTTATACATTTAAGATTAAAAGCAAAAAAGTGCAGACATCAGCTTCGGTTTGATTCCTCAACTGGTTGCACAACTTCAAACCAAAAGCCAGTGGAAAATTTGAAAAGGGAAAAATGTAACATAAAGGTGCCAAGCATCTGAAATCAAATATATGCGCGTTTGCCAACTTTTAGATGAAATGTCGTGCAGTATGGATTTGGAGACGGTAAGACAAGCTGAAGTAACCAACCAGTACGTAAATGAAAAATAAATCGTCTGTATTTTTTTACGTTAAACATGACGAAGATTCAAACTTCAAGATAGCTGTTTTCAAGTTCTGTGCTTTTTGAATAAACACATCGTAATGAAATATTAAGTTACAATATTTGGAAGTCGGTACAAAATATTATTTGTGATCACCAATTTTTTGACCAGATCTTAAGCTCAATGCTACCAGCATTTTTGATGTGGTATTGCGTAGATAACGTTTCATTCTCAAAGTATCAATTCATAATTACTTGGCTTAACAAATGGACGAAAACGCTGATTGCTTGCAGATTATCTCTACAATCGATGCTAAGCAACTGATGTCAATTCAGTTCCGCTCTAATCCACCTTTGCGTTTGAAAAGTACTTGGACTTAGGCTGATAGTACTGAGATAAAACTCAAGCTATGAAAAAAAGTGAGATTAACAAAAAACAAACACGCAGCTTCTTCCAAGTAGAACTAGTGTTTTTTTAGCTCGCACGTTTTTATTGGAATCAATTTCTAAGCAGATTGAGGGCAATTTATAGTTTGTAAAAAATACTAATAGGGATTTCTTTTACGTCAAAGTTCGAAACTGCTCTTACACAAAACGTTATTTTTAAAGATGCAAGACGGTGAAAGCTATTCTTTGGTGAAAGCTATTCTTTGGAAGCGGGCTGAAACGTCAAATGCAAACATGACGCGAATTTCAGCAGAACGTTTTTCAGTTTCCCGCTGTTCGCTTTACCTGGGTATCTTGAGAGACTGTGTAACATAAAATGATGAAGATGACGACAGGAATCAGAGAAAGGATAAGAGAAAGAGTTGCACTCCAACTGAAGACGTATTGAAACGCTCCCTGGACAACCATGACCACAGTTGCTGGACCCAGGATGCTCGAAACCATCAAACCAAGCTAAAATTTCAAAGTTAACAGTTGTGATAAATAATGTTAAGTTTTCTTAAAAATGTAATGCGAGTAGGTAGCTAAATCATAATCTTTTCAAGGTTTAAAAACATTATTTCTACTTTGGAAAACTTTCTATTGAAGGAACGGCGGTTACGAATCTTATTAGGTTAACCGTTTACCTTAGGGATTTTCGAATATGAAAAAAATTAGTTTATGAGCGTAGATACAACAAAATATTACAACTAATTCACAAACACGCATACTATATCACCTATGTATGTGGTGCAAAACGACGCGTTATGAGGTTGTGTTTCAGTTGTAACCAGTGAATATGTATCTCTTATTTGGTCCATTCTCAAATGCACCACCAAATAAATGCAAAACCAATCATAACACTCAATTTAATGGCACGAAATAGTTTGCTAGATCCTTTCTAGAAACAATCCAATGTCAGATAAATTAACCTGGTAAGTCACATATCCCCACGAAATGTAAGTGTTGTTCTTGACTGTGATACCCGCATCAAGAAGTATGTCAAATATGTTTGCCATGGTAGATGGACCCCACCTTCAAACAAAACAAGTAAAACTGTTTAAAGTTCATTTTGCCACAGTCCAGAAATTGTGATAAAAAATGTCAAGACTGGTTTAAAGAATAAGCAAATGAAAAGAACTAAGGCGAGTTATCCATATCCAAAAAACTTTATAGCAAGATATTGGAACAGAGCTTCCAACAAACCTATCGAAAAACTACGATCAATGCCGTTTCAATTAACAGTATGTCCTATTGTACTTCTGTGTTGTTATGCGTTCCTGGCCAAACGCTCAGAATCATAACGTTCACATTTATAAAAAAGACTCAAGCAGGTGAAGGTTAATGATGCATAACTTGCCCATACGTTTACGGCACCTTACCTTCTGCGTTGATTGTAGAACTCTTTGAAGTCTTCTGGAGCGAATGTGTAAGAGTCAGATGCTGCACTGTATTCAATTCTCCATCCTCGCTTGAGAAGAAGAGTACATAGCCATCGGTCCTCGCCTAAATAACCGAGTTAAGATGTTTATATAGACATAGTCATGTTAAAAACAAGTCATTAATTTTGTTGCTTCTCGACTACATTTCAGATTTGGAAGCAGAAAAACGTGAACTATTTTACATGTGGTTTTCAACCAATCAAATATTCAATTTATTTTGCTTCTGATGCGCAACGCAGTGTTGGGCAAGTGGCTTCTCAAGCAAATATTTTTATTGTGATTGGAAATATCATTGGCCTTTTTTTAGAAAGAAGAAAAACGAATGTTCGAATTTAGGTAATCCTTTTGCCTTTTTAAACGCTACCCCGTGGCGGTTACTGCCGAAGGAACGTTTTGTATATAGTGCCATAGTTTGAATTTCAAAAAAACACCAAACTATCTAAAAATCGTCTCATACCCTAACGTGCTAAAAGCAAAAAAATGATAATTTGAATGTTCTTGCTCCTGGTCAATATGCTGGATGCTCCGCCTAAAAAACGTGTCAAGAAAAATACATTATTTGTAAATTTTGTCTTTTAAAAACGCTAAAGCGAATATCGCATGCAAAATTTTATTCCAGATTATATACCTCTTAACACAATCGGCTATGAACAAAACGTATCTGCTTCTCAATGAAAACGTATGGTATAAAAACGAGCATTTTTGTGTTTTTCGCTCCAAACAATTTGCACTCAACGCAAAAGAAGTACTCTCTACGCAGACCAACCTTGATCCCATTGCACGTAGTGTATAGCTTCGGTAGCTTTTGTAGTGTACATGTTCATTACGTTCACATCAACAAGTGCTGATCCTCGGAACATGCTGAAGCAACCAGGGCTACAAAGCACACAACCAAGAACATGCTCGGCCGTTTTCTGAAGCCAGTGACCAACAGCGTACTCGAATTTTTGGAACCACACCACTGGACCATTACCTTCAAAAAGCAAACATGTAACTTTGGACGTTTCAGCTTCTGCTTTGTGGCGATAGAAAAATTCCCATAAACCTGTATGCATTCCTTTTTATTCCCAGTAAATATTATAGTGGAATAATGTTGTTTTTGCATCCATTTTTAAAAATACGATGTTATATATATAATAACTGAAACTTTGCAACGAAACAACCTTTACGACTCAAAAAATAAGTTTTGGTAAGATTACATAAAAGTTTGAATAAGAGCTGATGATGCCTACATTGTAGGCGAAATATATACTCTGTAAGATCTTAAAGTGTCTGATTCTTTGCTGAGAAAGGATTTCTTTCCATAGACAGTACAGTACATAAAAGTTACTTTTATCTGACCTGTTGGGTGAATTCTGCCACAAGCTGCCCCAACGTCAGGATTTCTTTTCATTCGATCAAGAAGTAAAAGCACGGCGTTCGGTTGAAAATCAACATCTCCATCAAGTGCTAACAAGAACACGTCGTCGAGTTTGTATGCTTTTTTGGTGGCTTGTAAATAACCAAGGATGTAATACATGTACATGCACTGGGACCAACGCTTTCTGTGCCTGAAATTGCACGTGAGAGAAGTTTCAGAAATGTACTTTTCTCGCAAAACAAGATAATCATTTTTCGATAAAACACGGCACTAAATTTTATGATGAATTCCTAACCTATCGCTTTGCAGTACTTAACAAAAGCAGTGCTGCATTGACTAATGCTACCTATATCTCGACTTTAAAGCCACACAGCTTTAAAATTAGAGTCGTTCCAGACAAGTTGGAACGGAATTTAAACAAAAAAATGCGCTGCGAATTCCATGTTTTCTGAGCTTCACTGACGTCTATCAACAGGTTTTGTTTCTAACAGCGCCTCTGCATCTGTGGAGCTTTCGGAGATGTCCACAAAATTACATCAAATAGCCTAAAAGTTCTGAAAAGTTAAGTTACAATGAGCATGCGTGTTCTTTAGACCATTAAATTTTCTAGTTTTTGCAATTGCTGTTTGTGCGAATAAAAGTTGGTTAATTAATGAGAGCAAAGATCTAAGCCAAAGGTTTTTTGATAACCATTCTGGGTGTAAAATATCTTTGCAAGAAGCAAAATAAAACACCTAGGCTGAGGTAACACCTTGATTTTCACCTGATTTTTTCTTTGTCTTTTAAATGAACCACCATAAGATTGCCGTGAGGTAAAATAAATTCTAGTCTGCCTCCATACGGTGTGGGGTATATCACCGGTGGTGGTAGGTCGTAGCCTTTTCCCAACTCAACTTTGCTGCAGAAAAACAACGCAGTGAACGAAAAACCTGCGCAGCGAATTTCGAAGTTTTTCGCTGGTTTTAAAACACGTTTTATTCGGGATGTGACCAAAAAGGAGTTTAAACTTTGATTACGAAATGTTTTGCTTAATATAGTGAAGAATGCGTTCAAATAGCAAATAAGACAGAGTTCTTAAACATCATAAGGATTAATACGACGCAAAATGTTTCTGCAGAAACTCGTAACGTAAAGTACTCACAATGGGTTAGTTAGGTCATTTTTGACGACATACGATTAAATGGCACTTTTCTTTAATTCACAAGATCAAATAAACATTAATGTAAACTTACTTAGCTGCCAAAGCAATAAGCTTGCACAGCTGGTGCACAAATTTATTGGTTTTGATTTCACCTCCTTTGCTTTTTTCCATGGCATCATCGAAAAGAATGTGAATCTGAAAATTGTAATAATCCGGATCAGCAGTGGCATTCCCTCTCCTGCTTCCTTGATCTCTATCCAGTCTAAAACAAAGACACAAAAACTGCAGACGAATTTTACTTTTGATATGATGGGTAACTTGTGATAAGTACTGCAAGTGGAATGGAATTCTACGTGTAGCTTGCTTACACGATGAATTGAAAAAGGTACAGCCGTTCCATAGTTGCCTAATTGAAAAAATAGTTTAAAAAATTTTTGGCGTGTTACCTCATCATTGACGTCAGAATCTGAGTCATTTCCTGTTCTGTTTCGTGCCACATGGTAGCGCAAAGGAATAGCTGGGGAGTAAATTTATGATTCTTGGACAAAGTCAAACGTCTTGACCGCCGCCTCGATCCTCTGGAACTGCTGCTAAGAGAACAAAATACAAATGCTTGAAACAATTAGCAAAACCTTGATCAATAATAAATTTCTGCTCGTTAAACTTCTTAACCTGAACAACGAACCGTTTCCAAATAATTTTTATAAAACCAACGCATTTTTCATTCTCCTTGCAATGTCCACATATCCACAGTATAATGCCCACTCCAGACCAGTTGCTCTTTTTCAATGCACACAAGAAATAGAAAGTAATGGGGTTTTGGATTTTCTTGACGTGAAACTAATGCGTGAATGTACCGGTTGTTTAGAGTTTAGACTACACTGTCTACAGAAAACCAAAACACACAGACAGATACCTCAAGATTCATTCAGACCATCTTTTACAAATTAAACAAGCAGTTACAAAGACACTATGTAAAGTAAAACTTTTGACATCTAATGAAAACAGCCACCAAGAAAACAAAAAACGTATTTGGCAAGACCTCAAGAACATTGTTTATCCGCACGCATTGACGGTTTGTTCACAGAATTAGACCAACACTAAGGAACTGACAGTATGAGCATTGCTGAGCTCGACTGACAGAGAGACGATTTTCAGTGGTGCTACCATACTATCGTGGCTTGCCCGAAAAACCTCAAAGATGCTTCAAACGACCATAAAATCAAATCGTTTTTAAAAATCTAAACAAACGGTTGGTAACATGTTGCGAAATGGGAAAGATCCTGTTCACCCTTTTGATGGCCAAGGCGCGGTATACTGCGAACCGTATGAGGACTGATAAGCAGAATTGCTTCGGCGAAACAAAAAGGTCCTTTAACATACGTAGAAAGAACACGTCAGCTATATCCTGACAAAAGTGCGCTTGCAACACACGCATTGGAATTGAAACACCGCATAGACTAGCCGCAAACTTAAGTTTTTACGTTTGAAAGTGATTTTAGAAAGCAACGATTTGCCGAATCGTTTTGCATCAGTTCGACACCCAACGTTATAAATGGAAAACCTTCAGGTCTTTTTCCACAAGTATACAAAGTAGTGGCCATACTTGATTTAATAGCAGGTTGCATACTTTTACTTTGTTCTTTTTTTAGTTCAGTTCAGAGTTTATATTTTTATCGCTCTTACATTCTTTTATTTCACACCCTGTTCACCATTATCTTCTTTGCCTTTTCCAATTGTCATTATCACCACGTCATGTAATCACGCAGGTTCGGTGATTTCTATTGCTCTCCTGTTCTCGTTACCTTTCGCCCTGATCAAAGCCCACTGTTAGTTGCCTAAAACGCCGGTGTCGTTTCAAAATTTACAACAGTTGAGCAAAGCTTTTATTGCAGTTGGCCTTTGTTGAAGCGCGGTGTATTACTGGGCTCCTCGTTTTCACTTTGCTCTTCACCACAGTGCGGTTTCGCAACAATGGATCTATGTGAGACTCAAGTCAGCAGAGGCGATTTTTGTAAAACGACAAGCTTTAAAATTTACAACAGTTGAGCAAAGCTTTTATTGCAGTTGGCCTTTGTTGAAGCGCGGTGTATTACTGGGCTCCGCGTTTTCACTTTGCTCTTCACCACAGTGCGGTTTCGCAACAATGGATCTCTGTGAGACTCAAGTGTGCAGAGGCGATTTTTGTAAAACGACAAGAATTAATAGCACCTTGCTGTACATTGGCGTGCAATACTTTTAAAAGCAAGTTCTTTTGTCAAGGTGAGTGGAACGAAGAAAATTGTGGACAGAGTTGGTCGAGTGTTGAAAAAACGGGTGGACAGCAAAGCAATTCATTCAAGTCATGTCAAAGGTTTTTTGAAAGTAGCGGCACAAAAAATCCTGTTCAACTCCTAAATTTTATCCGAATGACTGACGATAATTTTGAGATAACGTCAGAGCTTCCGAACGCAGAATCGCCGAAAAAAAACTCGGAGATATGACTCACATGTTCGGCAGTCTGCTGTCATGGAGAATTTTATGCTGTCTTGGAGTAAACTTGTCAATGTCACAAGGGATTGATCTCCAAATTTAAGTTGAAAATGTCAAGCTGTTATAAACAATCCATGGATAAAGTGCAAGAGGAAAATATCGACCAGGATGTTATTTACCTTCAACGCATCATTCACCAGACGTCTCTGTCAGTCTGTACTAGAGCTTAAACATATCGTGAATACTTTCGCAATGCTTGTTAACTTTCTACGAGCAAGGGATTTCACCAAGGTCAGTTCATTATATTTGTGGATGGAACCGATGAGCATGACCAAGGCTCACTTTGTTACACTCATGTCCGTTCATTATGTTTTTGCAAAGTGTTTCAAGAAACGTAGGATCTCCAACAAGAAATTCATGCGTGTTTAGAAATAATGTGAAAGCCTATGCATTTCCTGATGTGAAAAATAAAAACTAGCTGTGTGACTTGGCTCTTTTGCAGACATATTTTCACCACACCCGTAGCCAGGCTTTAGTAATTAAGGGTGCTAAATCATTTTTAGGGGCGAAATATTATTGTTTTTATTGTGTTTAAAACAAATTTTTTGGGGACAACAAAATTTGTGGAGCACAAAAAAGTAAGGGGCACTGCCTCTGAATTCCCACCGTGGTTACGGGCCTGATTTTCACGCATGAATGAGCTAAAAGTGAGGCTGCAAGATAGAGATTTTTGTGAACGACATATGCGCAAATGCAAGAGCCTTTAAATTCAGCTAGCTTATTCAACAGGTAAAATGCAAACAGGTCATTTCCTTTGCTCATTTTCCCACACCACTAACATTGAAGAATAACACTGAAACGCAAAGATATACAGCAAGTCACTGCACAACCTACACAGAGAAATACACTGTTGGTTATGAAATTTAGAAAAATTGGCATGTCGCTTTCACCGGTGGCCAGTCCCATGTCAAAAAACTTTAAAACAGCCTCATGAGCTCCAATTTGAATTGATCGACTGTAAATCTGATCCTTTTTTAACCCTTCAACGCCCGCGTCAAAGTGCAATTCTGTGCAAAGCAGGGGCGGATCCAGGGGGGCAATTGGGGCAGTCTCCCCCCAAAATGTACGTAAGTAAGGTTATTCACCACAATGTTGTACAATTCGGAAAACAATATTCGCGATATAAGGCCATTTTGTTCTGTGCAATGTTTTTTCACAGCAGTGTTGTGAAGTAAACTTCATCTCTCTTTGCAGTAGTGAACCCGTAATGAGACCTGACTACCAAATATTACTGAAATCGCCCCCTTAACCTTACTGGCTGAATTCGCCCCTGGTGCGAAGTGCGAAATGCGATTCTAAAGAAGTGCGATTCTTTTAAAAAACGAATGATTTTTATGCTTCATTGAAAAAAATTAGATTACGAAATCTCCAAGGTATGGCACATTAAACGTGAGCATTGTTTGGCTCGATGGACGAATATAAGCAGACATTCAGCGTCATAAATATCAACAGACATCTTCACAGTTCAAACTTGGCTGACCTAGCGCTCATGTTTATGTTGAAAATTGCGACAACGAAACTTACTAGAGACTTTGGCAAAGTGGTTGAAAAGGAATACCAACAACATTGTTCCCACAAATTAAAAGAGTGACTCTATTTGCTGTGTTGCAAAATACAATTGCATAATAATATATGCAGTAATATTAAGCTTTACATCATCATGCTTTGCTACTTGTATAAGTACAAAACAGTTTTATTTGATGGCGTTTATATCTCATTTATATTAGCCCCCACAAAAAATCTATCCATCTACTCCCTATCCATCTAGCTGTCTAATTTCAAAACCTAATGGATCCCGCAAGTCGAAACTTTTGTCCACCCCTGACCTAAATTCTATAAACACGTGAACATTTATAATATAATGTTGGGTGAAAGATATAAAGCCTTGTAGTGCAAAAACAACATTTGTTAATGTAGTTGGACAAAATCTTTTATCTTCCATAAACGATGGCTAGAAACACATGGTAAACACTCTACTTCGTTAATATTTTTCGCAAATTGTGAAAATCAGACAATAAACGGGACGAAATAGTTTATAAAAACAAAGTTTTACAAAAAGCAATACAAAACATTCTTTTAAAATGTTTTGCAGTTTATTTTTAATGTTTTGCAGTTAGCTTTGGCTTCCAAGCATACAACATCTTGGCCAACTTCTCTCACAGTTGCGTCAAGGGATGTCAACAATTCTTTTCTGGAAACGTATACATGGTCATATGAGCCACTTTGAAGCTTTGTATCGGGGAATTTGTGATAAAACCGATGTTTTTAAAAAGTTCTAAAAAACTAGTCTTTTTCAGCAGATAGCTTCACGAATTGCTCTCCTGTGCAATGTCAGTTTACACTATTTTTTTCGCAATTTCCTGAACATCCACAAAAACTAAGGAATGAACTTTGGTAATTACCACCATATGTCCCATTGCCACTTATATCAAGCAGCAATTAACAAAGACAAAGCAAGCAGGAAATATCAGACCTCCTTCGTATTTCGCTTCGCTTTTTCTCTTCTTGTTCCTCAATCTTCCTTTTGTGCTTTGAGTATGCTTTCTCAAACTGTCTTCTGTTTAGGATAAGCGTCTGATCAATGAGAGGGCCACTGTATATGGCCTTGACGAAAATCACTTCCGTTCTGCAAACATTTAAACAAAATTGATGCAGCATAAAAACATTGCACGTGTTGAAAGCCTACCGGCAGATAGCTACACTTTCATAAAAAAAAAAAATTAATTCTTTGAAGTCATCTGCACGTAAAACGTTAAGCTTGGCTTTGGGATTTTTGAAGATTTTCCTTTGGATATTATGAATCAGTCGTAAACTGCCATCAGTAACGTTTTCCTGTTGGCGTGGAAACACCAGTATTATATACCATGCATTTGCCACGTCCACAGTCTCTTGTGATCAGCATGAAAATAATAATTCAAGTTGCTCTCATCAGAAAATGTTTCGAGGTCAATCGTAAATCAGTGATTCACAAGCTTTCTTATGTCTGCCTCACTTAGGAACAGGCGAAGATTGTTCGGAAGTAGGGCAATGCACAAGCTTTCTCAAGCTTTGCCTCACCATCAAACGACGGCTTAGGTAAGATAAAAACCTAATAATTTCAATCCACAATCATAAATCAATTACTTATGCAAATACATGTTAGACTTTTAATTTGTAATAAATAATACTCATCCAAACAAAAAGTACAGATAAACTACATCGAAATATGCAGCACATTCCTCGTCCTATATTGGAAAAGTTTCTACACAAAATACGTGAAGGCGTTACGTACTTCCAAGCTCACTCGCATTGTTTCTAAGTACAAGCAAAATCAAGATGTGCTGCATGATCATGGACTAATAGTAGGGATGGGGGTGAACGTGTTAAAAATCTTTCCTCGTACCGCAAGGGCGTTTTTTGATAACAAACAAGTTCCTTTTGTGCTTTTTTGTTCAAAATAACCTAAATTCAGAACTTCAATTTCGCTTGAACACTTGTGTACCCATTAGGATTTGCAACAATTCTTCATACATGTGTACGTCAGAGGTTGATTTCACCTTCCACTTGGTATTTGCCTAAAAAAACTCGCCTACACAAATAAGTCGATGTCAGGAGATGGAATTGTTTTAGAATATACACCCACATATTTTTTGGATGAGAAAAAATGTTTAAGTTTTTTATAAATATTTACTTATTAAATGATAACACAAGCACATCCAAAGTACCTCAAACCGACCCCTTACAAAAATAATAGTCTGATAATAACTGGAGGTAGTAGGCACTATAGATCTTCAGCAATGCATTGAAATTGAGCGGCACAATCGGCCACTTTGTTGATCAGCCAATTCCTTGTTACATAGTAATACGAGGAAATTAGATAAATGCTTCATTGTTTGTTTGTGGTTAAGAGAATATAAATTTGTTGGACAAAACACGCTTTTATTATTCAAGCCGGAGAAATATGAAACGACCCTGGTTACACTGACGGCTGTGCAATAGCGGTTATTTTCATTCTACAGGACTTTACTGTATACCCTTTCGCTTATCAACCGGATGTTTGGGAGCATGTTTCAGATAAGTGTATGTATGTGAAAAGAAAGCTATGGGGTTTTGGTTTCATAGTTTGGCTAAAAGTGGCAACAAAATCGTGCCTTTAAACTGTCATTAATTTGCACTGAAAGAAGAATGACCTCACAAACAACCAGTTTCAGTGATTTCAAGATCTTGTAACGTTGAGTGCTCTGTTTTAAATAAAAAGCAAATTAATTGTTTTCATTATTTCTGGCTACGGAACCTCGCTGACAAATCTCTCGTTAACTGTGCAGGCTTTATACTGATATATGTATCAGAATAAAGTTACTCTAAAATCTAATTTCTTGAAAACCGTTCGTTCAGTTATAAACAGCATGTGTGTTTACTTCTTTGCGAAATTGCCCCCCCAAAAAATAAAAGGTAATAACGAAACATGTTTTCGTGAAAAACACGTGCCCAAAGCAATCAAAGTAGTGTATTGCTGTCAGCCTATGCATAATTTTAGTGCAAATTCCATTTTTTGTAACTGACCATCAAAACTTTAATTTCTACAACATTTCTATATTCTATATCTGCTTTCTGTTAGCGAATACGCAAAACTGATATCTTTTAAAGCAATTTTTGAAACGCGAAAAAACAGAAGCAAGTAGCATATTTGGCTTTCGATGCAGCAATATTGCAAAAAAATATCGCTTAATTTGAACCGAAATCTTTATTTCTGTTTCGGCGTGAGAATTATCTGCCACAGTTGTTAATTAACAATAATTACATTTTTTCTGCTCCACAAATTTCCTACCTAACTCAGGTTTCTCACGCCTTGCTCTAAAAAGGTCAATTGCGAGTGAAAGTGATTTGTTCCATTGATATTTTCCCAGTTTTTAAAATGAAAGATAAACATAAAATTTAGGATTTCATTTTGTGCAAAGAATTCTTTTGTTCGATTACTGGGCCCAGTTGCTTTGAAAGTTTTTAAAAGAAACCTAGGAAGGCAAGTTTTTATGTGACGCAAATTTGAAGATATGATTTTTATCCATGCCTACTGTAAAAATCACAAACTGTTTAGGTTCATTCTCATTATGGAAGTATTTTTAATCCGGTGTCTGAGCAAAACTTGAAAGATATGCCCAATTCAATTACAAGCAAAAAAAAAAGGAAAGGTTCGAGCTAATTGCAGTTAAATCCACGTTTTTCGCCTGTTTTGTAACTCTTCTGAAACTTATTGAACAAAATACCTCAAATGTATTGTTAAGGAATTTGACATATCCATTGCACAAAATGGCAAATCCATCTACAAAACAATAAAAGATACCTTTCCAGTCGATTCTCTGGAGGATACCAGACAAATGCAGACACCAAGAGCATGGCCAACCAGCCGAGAATCAGCCCAACCATTACCACCCCTACCATAATCAAGGTTTTCCATTCTCCCTGTGGTATTATGTGATTGTTCCAGTCCACGTATTCCCTTAGATATGGGTATCGGCTTGACAAACCTGAAAAAAAAGAAATGTTATCAAGTTGATGAAAACTTATCACAGGCAAGCAACTGTCAGATACCACAGGGAGAATAGAAAACCTTAATTATGGTAGGGGTGGTAATGGTTGGTTATCACAGGCAAGCAACTGTATTATGACGTTTAGTCATAATTAGGGCAAGTTTTTGTTGCAGTAAAAAAGTGAGAAAGTTGCATTCATTTTCAACGAAAGTTGCATTTATGCGCAGGAAGTTGCATTTATGCGCACATTTGA
>JGI24022J15233_10000018_pt1 | contig 45036 bp, 18 predicted proteins | sample Ectturendosymbi2_FD_15233 | JGI IMG/M metagenome (IMG submission 15233)
TAATGGTTGGTTTACTGCATGCGATGGCTTTTATGGTGCTTCTGCTTATTGGCTGAGTCATATGAAACAATAAACCATTACCATTACCAACTCCAGTAGTGGCATCTCTGACTGTTTTCTGAAAGACCTCTCCTAACATCTCAANAAAACTCTCAAGCACGGGCATTGAAGCTGTTTTAAAGTGGCTAGTTTTTGGGTGCGTTCCCACACCTTTTTTGTTAGCACTACATCCCTGCCTGTAACTTGGTCCTGCTTGAATCGAACTATATATTTCGCAAAACAACAAAGCAAATTTTCTGTAATTCTGCGGGCTGTGCATCTGGTACAAAAACGCTAAAGGCTGAATGCATTTCAAAAATAAGCGAAGACCACAGGCAAGCTTTACAGCAAATCATGCATCTCGTAAAAAGGGTATAACTGCCCTCTTTCATGTCAAAACATGCGGAATTACCTGCTTTGACATCAGCCACAGTTGATATAAGCAACGTTTTCAAACAACGATTCGATGAAGAAAACGTAAGTAGGCCTGCTGTTAAAGATGCAGTAGACCGCTTGTTTGTGTAACAAACAAACTGTGAGTAAAAATAAAATTCAAGTTTGTCACACTCTGCTGCTGCACTGAACTACCCTGTCAGGAGGCGAGTCACGCAAGCCGACAGAGTATTCTGATGCAGGCCCACGAGGGTGGTGCAGCCGGTGCGCCACACCGGGGCCCATGAGAGTCTAGGGGATCCATGAACCTCAAAGTTCAGAATTGAAATGTGCAATTATGAACAAAGTTCATATTGTTTTAACTTTGTTTATACAATCTTGTGCAATTTAATTGGCTAAGATTGTTGCTTTAAGTCGATACACAATGTATCGCCATTTCTTTTGGTGTGCGTTTGGGAATATCTCAATTGCTGCTGTTGCATTGTTAGCCTCTGGCTACGACTATGCCTCTGGCCCCTATATTTGTTCGCTTTATATCAAAAAACTGGCCAGTTTATTTTGAACTTGTTTTACAAAAACCTTTTTTGCTGAAAGCAAGTTAAATATTACAATTTGTCCGGAAATTTGTTTCTGCATGAAAGTCCATTTAAAATGTACTTTTTTGAAGTCATTGACTTTACGTTGTTTTCTATCTACATATTAAAGATGCTGAGGGGCTCAAAGGCGTCCGCAAAGGTTTTCAAGGGGTGGAACTGTTGACATTTTGCTTATCTTTTTCAGTTTGATGACGATGCAAGTGCAACACAAATGGTCGTTCACAAAACGCTTTTACCTTTTCACACCATAAAGAGAATGCCCCATATTATGGCAAGAGACAAAAAAATGCGCTTCTTTTCCAGGTATATTACGGATAAATTACATAGGCTATCTGCACATTTTCAAAGCAGGGAACTTCTTTTCAAAAAAGCATTACCATGTGCCCATGGTCTTTAACGAAACCACAAATTATGAATTTACGTTACAAAACTTGTCAGTGTCACATCGAAACAAGAGCTGCAAAGGCCTAGAAACTCACTCGGTAACCAGAACTGAACCTTAATGATCAAAAGTTATTCCCACAATCCTGCATAGACTTATTCCAACAAGTCACGTAGTCTTTTATTGTCTGAAAAGCAGCCTGCACAAGCGTTGTTTATTTAAACTATCCACTCAGGCACAATTGTCAAACCCACAGTCTCACAATAACAACCTTGTGGAAGCATTGCTGCGCTGCAGATTCATTTCTTTTCACGCAGTATAAAACTACATGCCTTGCATTCAACAGTCACTGTCTCACTGCATTACCTGCCAAGATGTCTGCATTCAGCCATCCAAACAGTCACATGCGGCAAAACGTTTACCACCGTAACTTGAAGTCAACTTTTGAAGATTTGACACCATGCTATTGAAACGCAATAAAGACAAACAGTAGAACAATTCGCTCGCAAGTTTCGCATCCTGCCTCTGCAGGCAAAGGACCCGACATGAGTGAAATACAGGTTCATGGCTGCAGGGCACCAAATAGCGAAAGTGGCTCATGTGTAACGTGAGTGTCATACCGGCAAATAAACTGTCATTGCAAGAAATGAATCAATTAACCGGAACTTTGCCGCTGACTTCAGGTTTTTTAGATATTTTTGAGGCATAGTCCCAATTTCCAGTGGGGACAAGACCCATCATTCCCCCCATGCGGACGCCCCTGGGAGGGCCCCTTTGGAACATTACACATGATTTTTGCTTGTTTTTCAAAACGTGTGACTTGCTTCAGAACTTAATAAATGTGATTCTAGAATGGTTCATCAGCTTTTAATCAAAACAATCCAAAAAACTAAGTACGAAACTCTCGAAGAGTGGCCCCACGGCATCTCTGGAGAAAGCGAAGCCCGAGGCGACAGCCTAGTTAGCCTCTCCTGATATCCACTTCTGTTCTCAACTACATACAACAGAAAGAACTGGCTTCAATAACACTATTGAGCTGATTAACATCCTACGTGATCTTACAAAACATATGTTTCGATTTTTCCGGCACGTCACGCAGCATTTAGTGCATTGCGGGCGCAAGGGTCTATGCATCCCGAAATTTGTCGCATAGCTAGTCATTTTGTGCTTTGAAAAGCGGGTTGTTCATCTAAAATCAAACATTTTGACCCCTCCAAAATTTTTTATCCCCCCAAAATTTTGGGCTGGCTACATTACTGGACAGAGGTCTATTTTTAAGACCACATATTGTACACACGAAATATCACAATTATCCAATTTTTGGGGCCACTCTAAGCGATTTTGTCTCGGGTTCCTAGATTTACTACCCACCTCTGGCTGAGAGTTGTGCATGTTGGTATATCTGTGACCTTTAATGGCAGATATGACCACTAGGAAGCGGGACGCATTGTTAGACTTTCGGAATACTGAAGGTACACCCAAACAGCCATTACAAATAATTGCAAAAGGTATTAAAAAAAGACAAGCTTTGATTTACTTAAGCATTGGTGAATGGTGGAGTTCACATAAGCTCAAGTACAGTACGACGCCACCTACTGGAGGCTGGCAGAAAGGCTAAGAAACCACTAGAAAGCAGCTTCTTAGTCAAAAAATGGAAACAAAGAATTAGTATGTGCAGAAAGATAAATACTGCACTGTAATAAGATTAAGTAATTGCAAGAAAAGTCTTTCCAGATATGAGAAGAGCTTTCCTGATAGTGGAGGAAAATTCCAATAGGACCTTGCCCCATGTCTTTCATCAAAAAAGTAAAGACGATTTTCAGGAAACAAAAATTAAGTATGTAAGATTGGCCTGGAAACTCGCACGATCTTAACCTATTGCGAATTTGTGATCAGTAACAACTTCTTGGTTACAACAGTTGTATTGCACTACTGTGACCAAGCTAATAGAGGCCATTAATCCAGTGTGGTTTTGGGACAGTAAATCAAAGAAAACTGACAAAAATTGATAGAATTCATGCCAAAGCGAGTAACTACATTCTTGCATTTCTATTACTGTATTAGGTTTATGGAATTACTAAATTTGCTTTGTTCGTGAGAATTGCTATAGCCTACTATTAATGTTAATATTTGATATATAGTTGTGAAATTAGCAAATAACTGCGTTGCGTGCATTCGTTGAGATCAGACTTAGACATTTCGAATTTAACTAATAGCATTGGTAAATGGCAATAAATGTTATAATTCATATTCTAGTCATAGTATTGGAATGCTAATGAAGCTCTTAATCAGTAATGATTTGTAATTTATAAGGGAGTCCAAAATTGATCTCGCACCACCACATTTTTTCTCTCAAGGGCCCTGTTCCTATCCTCAACCACTGCTACCAGTCTTTACAGCAGGAACAATCTACTTTCCTGAAAACAGACTGCAAGAAGTACATTACAAGAAGAGTGCAGTTAGGACTGGTTTAGAAAATTTTATTCAAGGAGAAAGTCACGCTGATCGCAAAGACGAATACTTCGCGACCCTGGCGACCTTTGAAAGCTCTTGCGGCCCTAAGCGAAAGCAGCTGCGACCCTGCTTACGGTCGCCGACATTGCTTTGGGAATCTACGGTTTGTATAAGTCAATATGGAACCCAAGAATAATTCCTTCTGCCTGTTACATTCTCTTTTTACACCCATTCCAAAACTCAATTACTGTAAACCAGCTATGTCCAACTCGCCGCCTACGTATCGCATGCGGTCCAGTTGAAAATTTTGTGCGACCCAGTTTAGGTTTACCCTGTAGTATATGTAGCCTACATACTGACAACCTGTCCTGATTTTGATAATCTTAATTTTGACATATTTGATGCAGGTGGTGCTCAGTTCCACTTTATCACGTCTGCACTGGGTGTTGGGAGATTTTCATACGTCCACTGACACCTAATTGGCGTGAAACGTTTTACTAGTTTTCTGATTTATACCTTTTTCTATTGGCACTAAACTTGCCTATGGAATAACACTTACAGAGTGGTTAAAGGAACCAAACAGTTGTTACCATTGAAGTTAGGATTCGAACGCTTTCAGTAGGCTACATTAGCTTAAACTAAATTTGGTTTTCTAAGATCGAAGTAAATCATTCAATGTGCTGCTCTCATTAATAGGTCATTAAATGTACGGCCATCGTTAAGATATTGACATAATATTTGGCTCAGTAAGGAATTTCGGTTGGACATAACTGCAATAAACCTTGATATAAGCGCTCATATTACAAACCAATCTCTCTTATGAACACCGGTTGCAAGTAAATAGAGAAAATCATTGATCGTCGATTAAAATGTTATTTGGAGTACAACGACCTGTTGAACATAGAGCAATCTAGATTTAGAGAACGGAAAAGAAATAGTGACCACAAGATTGGCCTCCATGATGCAGTACAAAATCGTTGTGCAAAGGTGCAACAAGCATCATCTATGCTTGCAATCTTTATCAGCACAGAGAAAGCGTACAACATTGGAAAAAATTATCTAAAATTTTTGAAACATTGCGTCAGCGGTATATGTTCAAGTCCATCCTACCATTTCTTTCAAATCGCTCATTAAGAGAAGGATCAAGTCTTTCAATAGTTGAGACGTCCGAAAAGGAAAGACCACAAGGGAGTATTCTGAGTTCAATTCACTTTTCCATTATGATTAATGATCTTCCTCGCAATATCCCATGTCATTGGCTCAGTGCGCTGATGATTTCTGCTTTTGGGAAAGTTGATCCAATGTCAGACAACTCGCACACCTATGTCAGAAATCTCTCGGCAAGATTTTTCAATGTAGTGTTGAGATTGGTTTAAAAACTCTACCTTCAAATCCGCCGCTGTTGCTTTCACAGAAAAGAGGAAGTCAGAGCAAGTCAAGCTATTTTGAAAACCAACGCCCTTTTCGTACGTAAAGTATATAAATGCTTATGTGCAATCTTTCTCATGAGTAGTTTGTATCACTCTCATATACAGCACGTTTTTGACAAACGCCAGAAACGGCTAAACATTATACGATTACTCAAATGTACTGTGCTTATTGGGAAGCTGCAAAATTCCTCTCTTGATGATTCATCGGACAATTTATGATCAGACATTGAATACTGCATTAAAACGCTATTCCAGACTCAGTGATGGCTTCTATAAGCTTAACCAGCTTAACCATGGTGGTAGCTTACAATCGTTTCTGTGCGGCGAAGTTTTATGATACTCTGAAGATTCTCTTACGTATTGGAAAACTGTATATATTGACTCAAACATCACGTAAAAGGTGAAAATTATGATCATCACTTTATTAAAGTACTGCTTCAAATCAGTGTGTAATTTCAAGATTCGCCTTCCGAGTATCCTCCTTGAAGTGTCTCTCATGTNTTAGTAGAGTATCTTGATCTGAGTTTTAAATATGTCAGTTTCCACAGCATGGTGTAAGTCCACAATCGTTTGATCCAAAACAACGTTGCGTGTAGAACTGCCGGTAGCAGTGATGCAAAAGCATTAGACAATGATTTAATGGTTTAATGTGTTATCTTGCCAGATCACAATGAAGTGAGTTGCTTCTGTTGCTGGAACCAGAAGAAAGATTGACTTTCTTAAGATGAGCCCATCTTGACAAGATCATTACAAAAAGGTGGGAGAAAAAGTGCAAAAATTTTACATCTAAACTCTTTCCTGGAAGCAAATGTTTTCCAAAGGGGAGACTTGTCCCCTTCTGTTCAGACCTCTCCCACAGGATGGTGATATCAGGAGAAAATTGCTACTGCTTTCCTGAAGACGCACATGAAGTTGAGCGTTAGTGTAGAGTAGTTATAACGCCTCGAATCATTGCTAACAGCATAATGGAAATGGTAGCACATCTCCAGAGTCCGGGACAACATTCACTTCCGCCTTGGGTGTTAGAAGTTGTTTGCCCTAAAGCAGTGGTGGGCAATCAATTTGGCTCGGGGGCCATTTTGAGAAGGCTACGTTTGGCGGAAGGCCGTACCTCCTTAGTCAAATAGAAGCAAGTCTTGGTTAATCTAGCCGAAGCGGTCAGCACTAACATTTGTTGTGATAAGTTCGAGGAAATTTCAGACATGAAGATATTTTCTGAATGCTTCCGCGGGCCACTTAAAACGCTGTGGAGCGCGACATTTGGCCGGCGGGCCGCTATTTGCTCACCCCTGCCCTAAAGTTATACTGTTCTTGCGTCGCTGAGCATGTTAATACCAATGTTGGAAATGGTTGTTCAAAATATTTAGCAAACATTTACTAAGCCATGAGAGGTACGTTGTAAATTCTTAAATTCTGAATTTCTACCTCATTGTGAATTTTCTACGAGTCATGTTGAGGGAGACTTTAGATCTCAAGACCTCGCTAGTACCGCCACTGATTACAGATGACTTGTGTGTTTACGGTTCGGTTGCTAATCTATGGCTACGTGATGGAAGATAACAATAAAAACCGTGTGGATTTATTGCAAAGTGCTTTAGAAAAACTATTTAAATCTTACAAAGGTAAAGTGAAGTTGCGCCCGACGTCAATACCATATACGGGGAACATTTACTAAGTGACGTTAGCCTTCAGTCAGACTCTCTTAAATTCGAAGTGGTGTTGCCAGTGCATGGAACGACCGATTTGCAGCTGTTTCTCCGATTTGCTGCTAACCTTTCCTGGTTTTTGCCTCGTCTATTAGATGCTTGCGAGTCATTACCTTGACTTACAGGTTCGCACGAAAAGTTGGAATGGACTTCGAAACATGAATCTGCTTTCGAGGATGTTAAGAATCTGACGCTGAAGGTTCCTTTTCTTAGATACTGTGGTGGGCATGAGGAGTTAACTGTACATTGAGACGCAAGCCATATAGGCCTTGTTGCGGTACTGTTACAAAATAGGTAATAGGTTGCGCGTTCGTCAACATTTTTAACAACAATTGAGCAAATGTATGCTTAAATAGTCATAAATCGTTTTAGATTAGCTTCAACATCCCTTTTTTTGTCAGCTCTAAACGAGCACAAAGAAAGTTGCTGCGTACGAAAAATTCAATTCTGAAGATATGTACAAAAATACGTTTCCATTGGCGGATTTTCTTTCAATAGCGCCTTCATGTTACATGTCAGTAGATGATCGGAAACTCTGTTGCAGCTGAATATTGCAAGGATTTTGAAACAGACAATCATAAAATAATTAAAGAAATGCAAATGAACGATGGGGGCAGACCAAGCAAACTTACTACACAGGATGTTAACGAATATGCAGAGTGTTTGATAAGTTAGAAACGTTTTCGAGATTGGTGTCCTCATTATTGATAGTATGTTTTGGCTCCACTCGNAAGCTCTTAAATATTTTTTTTGCTAGTGCTGTCACCAGGTAATTACCCCAGACATATGCTGTGTTTGTGAGCGAGTTTGAGCACGGCAAGTTGCGAATAGTTGTGTTTCGGTACATTAAAATGTATTTTTTTTTCATAAAAATGCTCAGCAGTCTGTACCTCACCCTTATGCTTTGAAAATTAAAACCACATATAACTTCATTACACAGCAACTACAAGAAACTCCTACTCGAGATACGCGTTGAATAATGGCTGAGGCATGTTACCCGTAGCTGGCCTTGTCAGTGTAACTGCAAACAACCCTGTTTCTTTAGGAAGCAAATGCAAATATTTTCTTGGGCCAGGCTTTTTGTCATTGCTAAGAAATTAGGTTTCGAGTGAAATAAACCTTCGATAAGATCCGCATAAAATGTGCATGCAATATGTACGGTTCGTTCTGTTGGTCTGCAATGTATTTGTTTGACAGAAAGAACGCTTCATTTTGAGCATATAATGGTCACTTAAGCTACAAAGATATCGAACCAATCTACTCCCACGGCTTGTCTTAACCTTGATTCCAAGGGATATGTAGGTGCATTGGAGCAACAGGACACTAAGTCCTTGTTTCTTGCATGTCTCCGTTGTTATCAAACATGCCAAGGTTTTGTTTTGGTCACAAGTTTTATTCGTATTCGATATAATTGAGCACACAAATTCGAACCCAAGTAATGCCAAGATATACATTAACCCTGCTCATGGGTTTCTATGGTTTTCGTTCCTAGGCGGTGTGTGAGTAGGCTATTCTAAAAAAAACGAAAATATTTCTAAGTTCAAATTATGGGAGTCCGCAGAGGGGGGGGGAAACGGGCATTTCCCCCCTGGAATTTGGGCCTAAGAACCAAAATGTTTTGGAAAAGGTTAAGTCAGCAGCTCAATTTCGATTAATTGGTTTAATTCTTGCAATGACAGTTTATTTGCCTGTAAGACACTCACACTGCACAAGAACCAGGTTTGCGGTCTTGGTGTCATGCAGTAGTGAGCTTGCAGTCAGTGGCATAGCCAGTCCAAGAATTTTGGGGGGGCCAAAATGTCTGATTTTAGGCGAAAAACACTATTTTGTTTGGAAAAACGCCTATCAAAGCACAAAATGACTATATGTTCTAAAAACTTTTGGGGGGACATGGCCCCTTTGCCCCCCCTGGATACGCCTGTGCTTGCAGTTCACTTATGTCTGCTCCATTGCATGGCCGAACTTGGAGCGGATTCTTCTGCTGTGGGTCTTTATTGCGTAACAATTGCATGGTTCACTTCAAGTTACGATGATGGGCGCAGTGTTGCCATTTTAGTATTTTTAAAACCAAACATGGTTTATTTTGCAATCGTTTAGTTTATCTTTTTGCGATTTGGTTTACAGTTTGTTTTTTTAGTTCATTTTTTTATTTTTTGGTTTATTTTTAGTTTTTTGAAGATGTTTTACCCCAGGTATCAGCTGTGTTCCCTGCAATGATATATGTCGGGTTTCGGCGTTTTAAGGAAAATCTAGGCAACCTTTTGGACAGTCTTTTTTTTAGCAACAGTCTTTCCCAACATAACGTTTTTTGTACCAACATGAACAAGCATTCTGCAACCGTTGACATGTCATGTGGTTGATTTTTTTAATGCAAAACCTTATTTAGGCTATGAAACTGAAACTTTGATAAGAGTCATGGTTTGTTCTAAGTCAGTTGAGGCATCGGTGAGAAATTCGAACGATGTCTCAGTTTCAGTTTTCACCTTGTGCCTATTTAGGAAAGTACCGGGTACCAACTCATTCAAATGTATAACAATGAAGGAAATGTAATTGATGTCTGTTTCAAATACCTTATGAAACATTATAGGACCTTTAATTTAGTTTTTGGATAAATTTGGGATAGAAAGTGAAGAAAGCATAGTCGTTGAGTAAATTGAATGCCAGTAGCAGAATTTGATATTGTCCGTTGGCGAAATGTTACTAAAACAGTAGCATATTGGACTAAAGTATGCTTGTATGGAGATGCCATTTGATAAATCCCATACGAAAAACTGGCTGGTTTTTCTTAACGCATATTATGTAGCAAATACTTCACTCTAATGCAGAAATGGAATGAGTATTCGGCCAGATAAACGTTGTAAAATCAAAATTGAACAACAGAATGGGTGCAGAACTGGTAAATACAATTTTGAATATCAGGACTGGATTAAAAAGAAACAATATTATAATGTATGTTATAATTATGACAGAGATTCTAGAAGCAATGACAATGTGAAGTTTTATTGGCACTAGTTTGGTATGCAATGAAAGCAATACTGCTGAGGGTTGTGTTACTATAGATAATTGTGATTGCTTTTGTAGAATAAGATTCCAGTTTGCATACTCTCATATTATGCTTTGTTCTTTGTGTGTTTATTGTAAAGGTTGACAGAAAGTAGCTTACAACCTTTTCGCAACCTCGAATACACCCCACCTAAATATGATTTCAAAAAAATGCGAATGGAGCGTGTGCTTTCATGGGAAATTTTTTGCCGTTTAGAAAAGGTAAATCGTTTCGTGAAGTTCCATTTGCATTGCATCGTTCGCAACCTGAACAAGGATAAGCGAAATATCGACCTTGCCCCCACGGATAAAATTCTGCGGACCCCATGGTTCAAATCATATGAAATTTTGACAGAGCCTATGCAAGCGGGAACCGAATTTCGCAGTTTTTTTTGCCTACTTCAACAGGATCAAAACGAGTAATCAGTCATTTAATTATGTGCTCTTACAGTACCACGCTTTCCGTCGTAACGAAAAAAAGCACTATTCTGCCAAACCAAGCGAGTACAGCGGTTTTCTGCTAGAGGGTTTTTATTTGTGAGAGACTCGTTTTTCAAACCAACAGAGGTTTGCCCTCTGTGTACATTCGTGGTTCAATCTGACAGAGCTCACCCACCTTAAACTTTTGTCAGAGCTTAGCCCTCTATCAATGTTCTTTAACCACGCAGACGGCCTGCCAGGCATATTTGTCGGCAGAGTCTCAGCTGCGATTGTCTATGTAGGTGGTTATGTTGGGAGCTATCGGCTATACCCGTGACCCTCAACCCTTGGTGGTGCTTGGGATTCGACTATGTATACTTTCTGCATGAGCTGCCCTTACGCTACTTTCCACAGTTCCGGTTAGTCGCTTTGATTGAATGCTTGCGTAAAACAGAGAACAACAGGCCGGGATTTCCCGGCTTGCTATCGGTTAGCAATTCATAAATACTCCACAAAATGCATTAAGGTGTAACAAATTGCATGCGCGTTCACTGAACAGACACTCTTTGAATATAACACACAAGTAGTTCCGAGTGCAATCCTAAATTTTCATAAATTCTATGTAGAGATGTAGACCTCTACAAATATGAATGCCATCAAATATTTCCAAGTACTGTTTCGTACTCAACTGACGCGCCACAGCGTAAAACATAAGCAACCTCGAGAAGTTTTACATACCACAAGTAGAAGTTATCGCGAGGACCTTTAATCTTATTTTGCGTGTGTTAATTTTATCTGTAGGCTGCTAGAGTTTCAGGAATATCACTGTCATTTGAAAATTAACTTTTCCCTGATTGTGCAAAAATCATTTAACATATCTTAAAAGATTTTCAAGGCAATTCTCTGTATAGGAGGCGAAATGCTTACCTTGTTCCTTGGAAACAGTGTACCAAGAAACTAGACACGTGACTTGCTTTGGTTAATTCCTCGCGTGATTGTTGTTCTTGTGCAACATCGACAACAAAAACTCAGTTGAGCGACAGCTTCGCGAAGACCAGGCAAATGGTATAACAAAATCAGAGGTGACGCAATGCAGTACAAGAATAATGTCGAATTGGCGACACCAACGTGGTATCTAGTGATGGGGTATATGGTGCTGACGCAATCAGCCCCAACTAAAATCATGTAGGGCAACGTGGAGAGTACGAAAAGAACGGACAAAAACAACATTGCTTTGATCATGACGTTAAGCTTTTTTTCATGCAACTTCGTGTTGGTTGAATGATGACTTATATCATCTTTCTCGGTGACCTTGTGCATTGCCTGAAACAATAAAATGACATTGCTGTTGTTTTTAATTGCATTACGCAGCAGTCTCTTGTGAATATACAGCACAAAACTGTCATTATTTTTTGGAAAAATGGTTGTTTGTTGCTTATTGTAAAAGAAAAGATTGAAAGCAACAGTTTGAATATCAAAATTTCTTAAAAACTTTTGTTAAATTGAAATTCTCCGCTTTTAGCAGAAGTAGCCAAATAAAATGTGGTGCATGCTACTAAGTGGTGTGTTGAGGCGTTGCGTTCAAGTTATTGATTTGCAAATTTGAACATGTGGTTTTGTAGAAGAAACGGACCAAAAAGCATCTTCCACCCTGTCTAGTTAAGAAAAATTATAGCGCAAAATGCGGCCTCTCCGTTTGAGGTGCAGTGATTGCTGCACGATTGCGCTCGCAATACGCTCAATGCGGTTAAGGCTTATATTCTACACAAATTTTTATCCTACACAAATGTGGCAGTGGTGACACCTTCCCGTGTTACCGCTAATATCGCAAACGTTGCTTTGGTAATGGCCCGACACGTCTGTTCAACCGTATGCTTTGGGGAGCTTGCTATGACATGGGTAATATAATCAAAACCACCGCTCATCTCAGGGTGGGATCCAACCAGTAAGGTTCGGGAGGGCAATTAAAGTAATATTGCTGGTGAAGTCTCATAATGGCTTCACTGCTGCAAGAGGGATGACGTGTACTTCACAATCCTGCTGTGACAAAACAATGGACGGCACATGCGCCTTATATCACAAATGCTGTTTTCCGAATTATAAAAAATCACTGCGAATAAAGCCACTTTTGTAGGTTTCAACCTGGGGCCTCAAGATCCAAGGAGGCCTCCAGCAAACTGTGGTACGCATAGAGTCAATTGCCTGTATATGATCAGTTCGATATATATTCGTCAAAATTTTTGTTTTTATTATTCATGAAATTTAGTTTTATCAAGCTAATCAGATTCCGTGTTGATAACGCCTGGGTCTTCCAACGAGTTTCCCTCCCATGAATCTCAATATGACCATTGGTCAAGCCGCATACCGACTATTGTGTCGATATACTCAATGCACGTTGCTTGTGTCCTGTGTTTGCTAAATCGTACCGATTGCAACGTGTAAGTCAAGCGAAAGAACTTGTGACTGCTCGTGTTTGAATTGCATCTGATCATACCTTAAGGTTGTATTGCAGATAAGAGATATGTGTAGGGCTAGCAGCATTATCATACAAAAAAGACATAGTTGGTTCTTCTGAGCAGTACAGTAGTTTTGATGGCGTTTCTACTACGAAAAGCCCGTTTGATATCTTTAGATTTAAATTTTTCCATTTAATTTTCTTTAGCAAAGTCATTCAGAAATCAGATTGCTATTGAGTACTTGCGCACGTTTGTGCTGTTCCCATGCTTGGCAAATCAGAGAAGATCTTAATGAGCTTGAACAGCAAGCAAAAGTCACTTTGCTAACTCACTGAAAGTGACAAACTTAGGCAAACAAATTTTAATTAATTTCTAGATAATTTGTTGTAAAGAAGGTCAGGACGAAACCTTTGTAATGGTTTACTGTGCTCTGTTCAGCCTTGCTTTGTTCGATGATTATAGCTTATTGTACGTATTTCAATAATGACAGCATAAGGGATGTTTAAACCGTTCCGTTGTCACAGGGGAGCATTGGAGGGCTCAGCTCCTCCAAATTTGAATATGAAATACTATAAATCAGTGAAGACTTTATCAAAATTTCAGAATGCCAAGTGCCCATTTTTTGTCTTTGCGTAAATTTTTGACGCTTTTCCATTTTTTGCTCGTCACAGTGCGAGATGGGGCCTCACAAATAAATTAGTTTAGGGCCTCGCATCAGCTAAATCCGGCCCAGCATGTAGCAGGTGATCAGGGCTTTGTGATTTACGCTGTAGATGTAGACATGCCGCGTTTCTTCGCGTAGTGGGGGCCAGGATACCATAAAGGAAAGGGGGAAGTCTATAGGGGTAGATCTTGGACAACCTGAAATTGTACGCATGGCTTCGTTCAGCTGGGCGTCTAATGTACATGTGTGTGCACTTTGGTACCAAGCTTGGGAGCAGTACAGTTGATCTGTTTTTACGAAAATCTGCTTGTTCGGTTGAAAGTAGCGGGTCAAAAAAGTAGGGTTAATTCTATTAATAATGATATCGGACGGCAGCTCTCGGGGCTGGAACTTGGCTTGCCAGGTTTCAAGATTGCAATTACTGATGCTTGTCGCCACATTTTAGGAATGATGTCCAGTCTCGATACGGAGCTAGCGGATCGATCTGAGATTACTAAAACCGTAAGTTATTTCGCAACCCACGTTTGATTCTCGATCAAAATAATTATATTTCATGACTGTAATTTCTCAATAGACACTTTTTTCTCGTACTGTGTCTACAGTAAAATAATATTTTTGTCAAACTCTCTGCAGAAAAAAATTCAAATATTTCTCTCGTCAATATAACATTTTCAAAAACTCTGAGGCAGAAAGCTTAAGAATTAAATTGTGAGATGTGAAAATCTTTTGAAATAAAGCAAAAGTTGGTAAAAGAAATCTTTGATATCAACAAAGATTAAACAACTCTACTTTTGCAACATTGACTATTTGATCTATAGCAAAAAATTATACCACGACACTCAGGAACGTTTGTCAAGTTATTGATATTATTGAGCGTTGGAGTGTTTTAAAATCTCTGATTGTGTGCTGATAGCCCATACTACACGAAACCAAAGTGCTTCCCAATATTACCCCTTCCTTTGTGTTACGACAAAGTGCTATTCAGTTGCCTTTGCGATGATTTAGCATTGTTTGTTCATTGATCATTGCGGTACCGTGATTTTCCGTGATTGTCTTTATTAGTCGTTAATGATAATCTATGCTTAATTGCTGAATGTCTTTAATATCGGGAAGAATAAAACACCACGTATCGCAATGTTGAGGGGCATTTAGAAATTGACGTGGCGAGTTAGAGAGATGGTATCTATCGCTTGTAGTGATGCAGTTCAGACGAAATAATTTTAAGGTTACTAACAGCAGTTACATATTAGAAACCTATCGAAATTTAGTTTATCAAAGGTACACTGCAAGGCGTGAATTACAGTGAATTAAAATTTCACAATGGTGCGCACGGACTTTCAAAAAATTTCACTGGTCTGAAGATGTGAAACGAGAAAGTGATTTGCACATTTTTCGAATGCATCGATAAACTTCTTTAACTATTTGCTTGTTTCGTTAAACTTCACGACATTCAGATCAAACCAAATTCTCACCAAAGAGGTTGATGTTTCATGTGGTTTGCAGGTAACCGAATATTGCGGTATATCAGTGTTGCTGCGGTTTTCGCTGGCGTCCCGATTATCTGTAAAAATAACTGCAAATAAAACGTGCCACAATTTCGAAGGAACGGGACAGATTGCCGCAGTTATCACAGGATAGGAAAAACGAACGTTTTAGTTGAGGTCGAGCATTCTGCTTGCCTGGAATTGTGCTGCTTTAAAGGCACTCGTACTGCGTGCATACCATTTGCAGTTTTCATACTCTGCGACTCTGCTGAGTAAAGTTAAACGGTCTAAGTGGTCATTACAGGCAAGTGTTGTCTAAACATGTCATTGCGGTAGTTGTGGACCATCATGCAAATCAAGCTTCATGCTCTACTTATGAAATCCAGAACATAATAACGTTACAGTAAAAAGATTAGAGATTGCAAATGTTCATACTAAATTTTTGAATTTACTCAGAAAGATCAAAGAAAAACTTTACGCAGGGATCCAACACTGATTAACATTGCTGGCCCATTGAGTTTTAAAACAACTTTATATCAGGTGTTTCGTGATCTGTTAGAAATAATTAAACGCACTCACTACTTTAAAAAAGATGCTAACCATGCGTAAATCCGTGATAGATCTGATATGTAAAAGGAAACAAGGTAGAAAATACTCTACAAAATAAAATCAAGTTAGAAATGCAATTCGAAATAGCGATTAGTTTTCAGAGCAAATGTCTTGTATAAAATTTTCATTGAATTTAAAAGGGCCTTTAGAATTTAATAATACAACCGGGAAAAGGAAGTGCAAGTTCCAGAAAAAATAACTTGAAAACTTAACTTGAAAAAAATTCACTCAATGAAGCACTAAATGAAAACAAGCTGCTGTTACATATTAACACTCCGCAAAACTTCGAAAGACATACAGATACATGCGAACTTCACACAAACTGTATATATGGTGTTCCGTCACGATGTGACTTGAGCATGCTTCTGTTCACATGTAATGCTAACTTTTAATGCTAAACCACAGATGTTCAGTTGTTTCATTGTAATAGCTTCGCGAGTGGTTTGCGGGCACCCATCTGCTGCTGCACTGTGACGTATACCATGCCGCTATTTTCACAGTGAATGCGACACTTTTTACAATGCCAGTGGTAGCACTGGGTGTAAAACTTTGCCTTGTTTCCATCGATTAAGGCCGAGGAAGACGCTGGAGAACTTGCAAAGACCGTTTTCAGTCTTCCGAATAACTCGACTTGATTTGAAACCCACCCACCAGCGACAGTGGCACGCGCTCTTAGCTGATTTACACAGACATTTATGAAGCAAAATCGGAATAGGAAATGAACTGTGTTTGGTCAGCAATAAATTAGATTGGAGAAAAACGTTTGTGACAAACTCTTTGTTGTAGGGACAGAAACGCAATTCCATATGTACATTCAAATGCGTGATATAGGAAATAATAAAAACTTTTCGTTCACAATCGAATAAAATAGGAAAGGAATAGTGGAGGTGGGAGACACACTTAAATTGATCTGGACAATCAGAGTCCAATCCATTTAGGAATGAAAGCTTTCGGTATCGAATTACCAGGTCTTGGTGTTATGAGTAACCAGAACAAACTTTCAAGAATATTAAAACAATAGAAAATGGCAAAGTGCTGCTGCTAAGTATATTAATTGAACTTCCTTTCATTGCTGCCTTGACCTTATCCGCCAAAATATATGTTGGAAAACAAAACTATCATTTTCTACAAGTTATCAACTCTACGATACTCAAAATTTCATAGCGCCATAGGTTCATGGAACTTGTCATAACAGGGAAAACTATCATAAGCTGCACTGCACAAAAGGGAAAAATAAACACTACTTTTTCAAAATCCTAAATAACGCCTGAAAGAAATTTGTTAGTTGCACAGATCATACCCTCTCTGAAACTTTTGAGCCTATTAACACTAGAAGCCCTGAAAAAAATTCTCTACCTCCAAGGACGAGTGCGGTCATTTTTTACCTTTCATTTGTAAAACCGTTTATGAACGTTTTCTTTCATATTACTTCGACTGCTGCATTGAAACAAGACAGTCAATCATACTTGCACGTTGTTTGAAAGGTGAAAAAGCAGCCAGGTGAAAAAGTAGCCTACTCAGAAGACGCAAGTTGTTATCAAAACATTTTATTAGAACGCAGTCAGCACAATTTTTGCATGTCGCAATAGTTGCTTTACCGAATGCATGTTTTCCACAACAGACTTTCTTGCAGTTTTGGCAGAAGCTAGATTTATTTTTGCATGACATTAACTGGTGATTTTTTCTTTTCCCAGTGTAGGTGTGATTCAACACTGACTGCAGTCAATGCAGTGCTGGATGTCTTGGGCCACTAATGTGGGTAGGACGTTACACAGTCCACTACATTTTTGGGCTTGCAAAGCTCTTTCATAAGCTGAAGTAGAAACTGTCTCCTTGACAGTTTCAATTTCATCGTTAGACAGTAAATAATGTAAGCATTTATGCATTACAGTCGATTATGCTGAAAAACACAGTATCTGGCAACCGCCTAGATGCACTTTTATTAGTATGGTATCAAGCCATCTGGTCCAGTGCATCCACACACGCTAGCCAGATTAGTTTAGTATTCTACCATTTCTTGAAAGAATTTTTGTGGTATTTATAATTTTTACGTTTTTGTGCATTGAGGTAAAGATGCACGAAACCTTTCTTCCTTAGCATTGCAGGCTATGTGAAGAAAAATTTTCAGAGCGTGCAATGGCTTGCCTTTCATTACCAGCTCTGCGTCTGGCTCCTGTCGTTGTTATTTTCATACAGTGCCCACGATGTGTTGTTTTGTTCTGCTTGAGATCTGCTGGTAGCTTTAGAACATGGTGAAGTAGCTGTCATTTATGACAATATAACCCTTATAGTGATAAGGCTACTAAAAGAGATATTACAACAACCAACTATCAGCAACTATTTGACATAGCCAACAACCTATTAGAGTACTAAATATCAGTCTAGCTCAGTGGTTCTCAAAGTGGGCGGAATCGCCCTATTAGGGGGCAATTTTGAGGGGTAAAGAGGCGAAAAACAAACAAAGGGGGTAATATAGCGGGTGCAAATACTCAACCACTAATCGATCAGTGAGTCATCTTCAGTAGCCTAAAGCAATTCATTCATTAAATTTTACTCTGGATCGTCTATGTGCCCAGCTACAGTGTGTATTTTTCACAAGAATTCTGAATGTAATATTAGCGCCCTTGTACAGTTGCTTACTTCAGTTATTTAAGGGCATGGTTCAGCTATTTAAGCTAAAAATTTCTTCAAAAAAAATTATTTAAATTTACTACCTTCCCTTGTGCTTGCTTTATCAGGTTTTGGGGCGAAAACAACGTGTCGGGAGTGCAAAGGGGGGTTGAAATTAAAAAGTTTGAGAAACACTGGTCTAGCTCCTGGTTCTCAGAAAAAATCGATCAATTGTTCCTCCATTGTTGCGAAACTGCGTTCATAGTTACGAAAGAAACTCTACTAAAGCTTCTAAACACCTTTTTGAAGAAACATAATCTCCTGATCACGCGCAGGTCATTTTTGACCGCTCAGGACTTCTAGGTAGATGTGTGAAATACTGTTTCCAAAAGCTCTAATAAAAAAATTCCAAAAGCTGCAAAAACTTTATCATAATTTAGAAAAAGTAAAAGAGTATTACGAAGCAAATAGCAGCATTAACGAAAATACCAAACGCTAAAGTTCAAAAACGGTACAAAATGACCGCATCAGGCTTCTTGTGTTAAATCGTGCTTAGTAATCGCAAAAGTGGCCCTTTATGTTAAATAAAAATATATTTCTTTGATCAAAAACGATTCAAAGTTCCCTTAAACTTTAATAAAAATTTAATGAAATGTGCAAAAATTGCATAAACGACACATGAATGTAATGCGATGCGTTACAATTTATAGTAGCAGAAACAAAGTTTCAAATTCCAGATAGTGCAATTCTTTAAAGAATGTATTTGATGTTCGCGTTTTTTTTTGAACTGATGTGGTATAGTAAATCATGCAAAGAGGATCATGAGGCTTTACTTAGTTGTGAATCACCCGTACTCGTTATGACATTGCGACAACCTTTCCACATGATATTGTTTGAGTGAAAATAATTTTATATACATAGTAACCATGAAATTCTAACAGTTTGAAAAACGCTTGTTGTGGTGTATGGATGAAACCAAGTCATGTTCAGAAACCTATAAAACCGTTTTGCTTTGACAAAAAAATTACTTTCTACAAAGAATACGGTATTCAGACATGAAAAGGTTTTCAGGTAAAGAATGCTGTTCGGCAATAAAGTGCTTCTTTGAACTTAATGACAAGACATTTTGTAGGCCCGAAACGGTAAATAAAAAATGAAACATCATGAATTACATTATGTATCTCGTAATTCATGAGTTTCAAAAGGTATTTTCACCATATTGCAATGTGTTTTCTTCTGTCACTCCGCATTGTGATGTACTACATGTGCATTTTTGAACTTGTTTCAGAAACCTTTGATCCTTGAGCATGTATAGTACCGAATGTACCCTTCTATTTATCACATCAGTTCAAGTTTACCTTTAACTATGCCTGTAGCAAACGTATTTTCTGCAGATGTGGAAACTTTGTATGCCTTGAAAGTACTGAAAATCATCCCTCCATTGACCACATCCAGAACAAACCACAAAGCAATTAGAAGCAGCAAAAAGTCGTTCCTCATCGGTTCGAATACTCGGCTACATATTCGGTAGATGTCTGACAAAAAAGGAGTAGATTTTCGAAAATTTTACTTTTAGAAAAATTGACAGAAGATATCTATTAGCTTTGTAGTTTGTCTTTTGGTTTGGGATCGTGGAGTTGAGGGTTCTGCTTCTCAACACCTTGCTATCACAGCCAACATGCAAACCACCCAGCTCGAGTGCAATAGGTCGGTAATGATCTGAAGGCTGTATAGGTTATATTTTTATCTTTCACTGATCTGTTTGTGTGTGTGTACAAATGCGTTAAAAATTTGCAGATGCTATGAGGGAAACTGATGAAAAAATTATTAAAACATTTTTTAGAACAGGTATGTATTAAAATGTGAATGAATACCAGGTTAGGACGTAAATATTGTAATATTTTACTGCCATTCAGTTACCTACGTGGGACAAAGTTTGAAAAACACCGCTAGTAAAAGTGAAATCAAATCAGTTGAGAACTTTAATGGAAGGCAAAGTGGGCGTTTGAATGAGCAATTAACGCTCTCTGAAACAAAATTGTGGCGCAAAACACGCAAAACTACCTGAAGTCTTACACGATGCGATCCCCACAATTAAGTCATTTTCAGGTTGTTTCTTGTTTTTTATATTTTTAACACAGTGAGGTGTATTAGACCAGATATTACTTTCCCACAAAGAGACTTGCTTTTCAAAACTGAATAGTGACAAATTCTGGCGAGCTTGACATTCAGTATTTATAGATACATCGACTTATGCTATGACAAATCAGTTGCATTTTCAGTAGGGAAAACGATTTTAGCATAACTAGTTATTGCTGATTTGTGATTGTTAGGAATATTTGTGACATCTTTCTAAAGTCTTCAATTACGATAATTCAAATAAATGACACAGGTTAGATGCATGAATCCGAGTGGTCTATTATCGCCAGGAACTCATGAAGCGAGGCACAAAATTTAGCTCATGCAGCTTCAAAATATGATCTTGGTCACTGCTACAGTTAGCAGTGAAGTAAAATTCCTACCGCGTGCAATACTCCATAAGAACAACAACGATGAAACTATGTGTGTCACCATGTGATGAGTCTGTTTTAAAAAGCAATTTATTTTTTATGTACTGAAATAGACTAATGCTTAGCTTTACATTTTGAAACATTTACTAACCTCCTTGGCAGCTGAAAGAAGTTGGAGGGTAAGCACCAAAGCATACACACCGGTTCGAACAGTTCCAGAAAGTAGAAGCAATTAGTGTCAAAATTAAAGGTATCACCCACGTAAGCAACGTCAAAACATTAGCTGTAAGACGTTTGTTGTTTGCATTGAAGCTTTCCAAACTCTGAAGAAATTTAATTGAAGCAGTCAATCATGATTTCAGATATGGTTTGACTAAATTTCATTCTTGGTCTCTATTCATAGTTCATAGCCATAAAGAGCTTTGTAAACTCAACATCAAGTTTGCATATGGAAATAAGGTTTAGGAAATTCAGCTACATTTTTGATTTTTCGAAGTTTGCTATTTCATTTTCATGTGCTTTCACTTCAACAGAATTGAATTTATTCTCTTATGCATATGAAACTATCCCACACATTTGATGAATGGTTTTGCACGTAAAATTGCACTTCATCACTCTCTAATGAAAGGAACATTCATTGCTACACAATAAAGTTTAATTCGTTCTTGCCAAATCAAACATTGTGCCGCTTTCAGTGCTGAGCACCTTTAGCCTTTTTAAGACGAGTAAACAGATTGTTTCATTTTGGGTTCTTTCAGATATTATTAAGTTATTCAGGCAATCTTTTTACATTCAGTGCAGTTCAGAAACAGCACTTTAGTGCATAGAGACTGAGATGGTGTTTCGCTATTTCAATCAGAACTGTTTTAGTAAGCATTTGTACGTTTTTTCAACAGTTGGTCAATGTTTTACTATGTGAAAAGCCTGTATGCTTTTCATGTTTATATGGCAAGATTTTCCAAGTTAGAGAATCTTTTTAATTTTTGCAATACTGTGTGACATACTCAGGGCCGGCGCAAACCATTCCAGCGACCTGTGCAAGAATCATTTCTAGCGCCCATATACGGTGATGACGTCATTCTGCTCAATCAACCGTGGCACGATCTGTTGAAACCTAAACAAACACATCCTCTTTGCTCTTTGTACATTTGAAATTTGCCGGTGCCTTCTTAGCAAGGTTCATTCCAGAACCCCTCCTCCCAAAAGACCTTTTCAAAGGACGAATTTTTTACATCAAACTAATTATTCGATACATGCCGAGATTATTTGAACACCAAATTCATCAAAATATTATCTACACAAGTAGCAAGCGTTACAGCACTCACTTTAACAAAAATAGGCCTACAACACTTTTTTACAGTCTGGTGTCGTAACAAACGACAACGTTCTACATGTACAACAAAGCTCTGACGTTCGCGAAGGTCGCCAATGTTGGTTATATTGTATGCCAGCTGGTACCTCTTTGTTACATAAATTAAGGTGGTGCGTCCTATAATCTAAATCTGACTGATTAACNAGGTTATTAACGCCAATAATGCGGGCGTTTCTGCAGCTTTTCCCAGTCTGACTACACTTGATTACTGAAATATGATTTAGACCATAGGTACTCAAAGTGGGGTCTGCGGATCCCCAGGGGGTGAAAAAATTGGTGTCTGGAGTCCGCCAAGTGATAAAAACTTCAAGAAATTAAGTGATGAACAGCTTGAAAATACGTTCCCAGTAAAGCAATAACAATAGTTCCCTCCTTGTCTATTTGCTGTTTTATTTTCTTTGAGTAGACCAACTAATTCAGACGTTTTGAACATAAGCGTCGTGGTACTATAAAAAATCATTGTTACATCACTGAAGTTGGTTGTCAATCGTCATTGTTACTTCACCACTTCAAAAGTCACAAGAAAGATAAGTTAGCCATTTCTTAGTATAAGCACGTGTTTTCAGAAAATTAGGGATTGAGAGATCCATCTTTAGCTGACATAAACGAAGTTGATAACGAATAAGATTGAGAAAACTCATAGATTTGCATGCTAATATTGAGGTCAACATAAAATTCTCTTCACTTTCACTGCCTTCTGTCTGGTCATCTAAGCTCCAACATTACAGTTTTGTGGCTATGACGGCATGGATAAAAGCCTTTCCTTTCACTAATACGCAGGCCCGTAACCAGCTTGGGACACTAGGCGCGGTGAAGAGTGTTCCAAGATGGCGCCAAATTTTAAAATATGTGTAACATATTTTTCCATGGGAACGAAAAATTTTCCAGGGGGGGATTCGTCCCCACTAGTTACGGGCCTGCTACTACGTATCAGTGTGAAACTGTTTTTTCAAGTTTGGTGAAAATCAAATGAAAATAGTATCGAAATAGAATGGATTTGAAGCAAGACATTCGACTAGCTTTGTCTAAAATGAAACCTAGAATATCAAAGTTTACAGAATGTTGTCAGGACCACAAATCTCACTGAACCTCAGATGAGCCTGCATAGGAGACAACTGTGCAAATAAAAAACTTGTGCATTTTGTTCATGTGGAGTCCGTCTGTTGTCTATTCGTTGTTTACAGTATTCAGGGGTCCGCAAAAGATAACTAAATGACGTAGGGGTCCGCGAGATGAAAACGTTTGAGAAACGCTGATTTAGAAAAAACATGCTCGGGCAAAAGCGACGTAGCCAGGAAAAATCAACAAGCAATAAATCAAAATAACGGAGATGGTAACTTTAAAATTTTGCAGTGAGCTTTATAAAGTATGGCCTGGATGGCATGCGTTGCTGGTCTTGACAGCACACCGTTGATAGACTTTCAAGCACCCTAGGCAAGATCCATTCCAGCTCCCCACCTCCTATACAAAGATTCCTACTCAGCCTACTCTACTCATCATATACATTACGGAAATGCGAAGGAGGTTTCCAACATTAGAAACGTAATTTCGACATAGCTTGCCTAGTATACGTGAAATTTAAATTAAAAGGAAAAATATTAAGCGTTCTGCAGCAAACCTGAAATAGTGTACCACCTTTAACTTCTCATAAATTGCGGGAACGTGTGTTTTATTCACTTCATGTTCAATCCCGTTTTTTTAGTGTACGTTCGTCACTTTCTGAACTGCACCATTGTGTTTTTGGCGCCCCTTGGCGCAGCGCCTTAGGTAGCCGCCTAGTTCGCCTAATGGTAGCGCCGGCACTAGACACAATCAAAGGTAGTAGTTTAAAAACTACAGCCCAGCTTTCCCTTAGCATTTGCTAAACAAACACTTTTTTAATCTTATGTTGAAAACAATTGTTCAAGCTTTTGCGTCTGCTTTAACTGCTGATCACGGTAGAATCATGAACATGAACAATCAAGCCACTGATTGCTCATGACTTAAACTAAATTTAGAAAATAGTACCGAAGTATGTTAATGAAAACTATAAAAATTGGTGATCAGTACTCAAGGCTCGGTTGCTTTTCCACACGTACTAAGCACAAAATATTGTTTAGACAACAATTAACTTTCCTGTTATGATGACAAAGTTAATCGCAATCCGTGGTATTTTCACAAAAATCAATTAATAATTTTGAAACTGTCGCAATCTTAAGATTAGAAACGCAGCAAAACAGAAAATTAATCAAGACCAAGGTCAAACTTTTTACATGAACTCTGCATATTGCCCTAGAACAGAGGTTCCCAACCTGGGGTGCATGTAGCCCTAGGGTACATTTGGCTATCTGAAGGGGTACATTTAAGGTTAGCAATAGAAGGGAAAATATAGAAATATATTATTTATTTCCAAACATTTATACACATATCAGTGAATATTCATTTCAAAAATCATATATTTGTTGTTAAATATATCTATGGGTAATCATGATAAAATAATTTGACATGAGAAATTTTAGGGATGCATGCTCGTCTGTCGAAATGCTGAAAGGGTATCTGGTCAGAGAAAGGTTGGGAACCCCAGCCCTAGAGAGAGAGAGCTTAATGACTACATTAATTTTACAGTAATCAAAATTACATTAAATGGCTAAAATTTTTTTCTAGAAAAAATCAGGAAATGTCCGAATCGAAGTTTCAATGAATGTCAAAAGCAAGCGCTAATAGTAAACTGACTTCCTTTGTTGAAAAAGTTGAAGTGTTGCGGGGCTGAGCAGCAGACATGTTTTTATTTAATGCGCGGTAGCATCTCTTGAACACTTTTACGTTGAGCTCAAATAAATTATGAAAACATGTTTTCTTACCTTTTTTGCCGACGTTACATCAGACGACGGATTAGCAAAATAAGACCTATGCCTAAGTCCGTACATCAAGGTTGAAATATTGGCATTCATAACCAGAAATAGACAAACTTGTAAGGACCTTCGAAATCCTCTCCAGAATGCTGCAGCTATTCGTAAATGACTTGAGGAAGGTATTCTGAAAACAACATCTTTTAGATGGTCTAATTCATAATCTTCCAAACCAGGCAATCTCTTTCTTGACAAATTGCTTTCAGTGCAGTATTTTTCAACCTTTTTCATGCAGCGGCACATTTTTGCAACCTGATTTAAACTAAAGACCCCCTACGAAAATTTCCAGTCATGCATATGAAATTAAATTGTGTTTGCATAATAGAAACTGACAGTGACTAAAAAATAACGTACGATATCAATATGAAGAACAAAGACTCATTTATTACAATCATGCACATGGCAGCATCAGTAAGAGAGGGCCGTTCCGTATGCCGTATAAATCACTCCAAAGCACAACTCATTGAAGACTAGAATAACTCTTTAAGTTAGCTACCGCATTCATATATCTAATTTACAGACACAGCACATTCTCACCACACAAAGTTATTCGTGCGTTGCCAAACGCAACAGTACTGCAATGATCATAATCATACTTAAAACAGAAGCTATCATTTTTGCAAAGTGATCCTATTATTTTTTCTAGGACAAAAAGTGGTTCCATATACGAAATATAAAATATAGAAGCAACTATGAATATTTTTATCAGGATCTCTCGCGACCCTAAAATAGAGGCAAACAACTCCCACGGGTGTCGCGAGCCCAGTTTGAAAACCACTGTTTTAGAGAATATATAAGACCGGTAGACGTTTTGTGCAACCTTACTAAGATGTGCATATTTTGAAAAGTATGTCTGATATTACAGTACATCACTGGAAGTTAACTTTTTTGTTCCTACTGCTCTTTATATATATTTGCTCCGTGTTGAATAAACAAGACAATTGAAGTATGGATTTTTTTATCAAACCTTGAAATGGCCTTTGGGATGTCAGTCAATCAGCAATAAATCATTTGTAAAAGTTTGTAAAATTACCTGATTGTTTCTTGCTGATCCCAAGTAGCCTCAAATGCAAAGGCCACGTTTAGAGTAGAGTAGGTATTCAGAAGACCCAAAGCAATATTTGCAGAAAGAAGACTCAGAACATACGTGTAGACAGAACTTCTCATCAATTTGACACGGTTGTTCAAAACTGCCACGCATACAACGACGTTGACTAAAACCTGCATGGATTTTAGATATCAACAAGGATTTTGGATTCACCATTTCGTTTTTATTGGTGTTTTCTTTTACTCACACAACCCAATCAATTTGTCATCAAAATTATATTGCTCTAATTTCACTGTGCTTCACCAACGATTTTGTGGGAATGGATGCTGGAGTTGAATCTGAAGCGTAAAACGAAGTAAAAACGAAATACTGTATAGCTTTCGGTCTCCACAACAGCAATAATTACTCATAGTGTTTCAATAGTATGCACAGAACAAAAATTTCAGCCAAAAATTGTTTTGTCTCTCTCAAAGATTTACATGAATTCTGTCATCATGATATACTATTCAACACTATATTTTCGTTATATGGTGATCAAAATGTGGCGTTATCATTTTTATGTTAATATATGTTTGAATTATTTAAAAAAATTAGACTTTCAGAGTGTTTCATGATACCTCTTGAGACATGATTTTACCAAAACATTTTTTAATCCGGTCTCGTTTTGGCCCTTTTGGAAAGCCTTGATAGCTTAATGTACTTTTTGTCAACAGACTATTGGGAACAGATGATAACTGCAACGCACTACACCTCCGGGGATTTGACATAGGTGGGGCAATGTGACTTGTAGTTTACGCTTGTAGGCATTTATTGCTGGCAGCTTGTACCGCGTTTTTCAACATTTTGTTCTACAGACACCATTTGTGGATTGTTTTTTCTCATACCACGATCTTACGGAGATTATTTTTCGCCTAACCAGAGCGGAAGGACAATACAAGACAAAAAATGAAAAACAAAGAATGTTTATTGTAATTGCTTTTTATTTCACAACTTATCAATTTTCCGAGCAATTTCTGACAGACAAACTAGTGACTCAGAGTCAACGATAAGCATGGAGTTGTGTCTTCATATATGAAAACGTTGAAAATACAGTCTTACACATGCAGATGGAGCTAAAGGAAATAAAATGTTATTTTCCTTTTGTGAAAGCATTGGATGGTCGTCCTCAACATTTAACCAGAAAGATGAAAGAGATGTTTGATCGAAACTAATCGTTGAACTTCGATCGAATGACAATTCGGTTGTTTCTTCTTTGCGTCCTGAAAGAACCGCTTTGACAACAACAGTGTTCAAAATCCAACAGAAGTGTGTTCAAAATCCAACAGAAATTCTCATATGTCTTTCTTGACGTACTTAAAATGTTCAGAAATCAAATATAAAAGTTGTTTAAAGTCAGAGAAAATCAACTCCGTATCATTCAAAGATTTTGGCAATGTAGGCACATAAAAAAGGAAAAATATCCATGACAATATCATATCCGGTTTCTCATATCTCAAGTTTCTTTATGATTAATGTTATTTTGTTTTGACAAAGTAAAAATTTCCCATCTCTTCCCTGAAGTGACAAGTTCAGTTGGTTGAGAAGGTTATAAAATGTCTGATAGGTATGCAATTTTACAAAGACAAATTCCATGGGATGCAACCAAAGTTAGGGTAGGTTGTACTCTTTCAAGAAAACTACAAGCTGCTTTCGGAGTTTAAATACGCACTTTCAATTACGAATGACTGAGGTAATTATTTGTTAGAGAGTGTACATACTGTACAACGTATGTGTACGATCTTAGTATGTTTTATTTTATCTTCATAAAATATTTTTTGGGAAGTAAACTCAGCCATACTTATACGTATGATCGGTTAGCTGCGGAGCAAACGCTGAGCGGTTTTTAGGTGTCTGTGGTTTTAGCACTGCACTTTGTTCAGTTTTACGTTAGTCATAACAAGTATGAAGAAGTGGCAAAAGCCTTTGCTCCTTCTGGGTTCTGACGATGTTTACCATGATGAAAAATCAGCCCATCTGGTAGGCTGTAGGATTGTTACTAATGGAGCCTGATTCGGTGTTGAGTTGTGGCTTGTGGGTAGTTTGCTTAACTGCCTGTTTGTTTGATACTAACCAACACAGGTGGCTAAACCATGATCGATGAAAAGAGACCAAAGAAGACAACGAATCCGACAGACAGGTTACGCAAAGAAGACTAAATGTTGTGTTCTACACTCAAGCGAAAAGCATCGTTCATTTGTCCGATTTTGGAAAATTATATCATTGAAAACATGAAGATGTTGAGGCTTGCCAACAATTGTTTGCAATGCATTGTCAGATCTGTGTTTATTTTAGGAGTTTTTGAAGGTTTGAGTAAAGTTTCACTTGAAAAAAATTGAAAAAATTACTTAAGAAAAATACAAAAAAGGGCAGGGATATTATTTTCGCAATTTTCGATTTCTGAACAGCTTTATTAGTATTAAAAACGCACAATGCAAGCATGTTTAACGATGCGGCTCGTTGTTATCATTTTTTGATGGCATAGATTTAACTTTTTTAATTGGCGTTGATTGAAAGTGGTATGTGGCTTTGGCAAAAATACCAGGACCATATGGAAAACTTTCATACCCATTGCTTTGTCAGTCTTCATCACCTGAGTATTTTGAAGCGGGGCCGAAATTGTTGCATTTTGCGCAAACATTTTGGACAGTGAAAGATACCCATTGAAATTCCCGAGCTAAACTGAGGTCTATTGCTTCCCCTTATTTTTGACATGATCATGGGAATTTTTTGACCTGGACATATTAAGAAATTGTATATTTCAAGGAGTGTAATTATATTTTGTGTTCCCGGGTGCTTCGCGACTCACATAAATACCACTGATGGACTTGCCAACCCAAGTTACAAATGTATATCTTCAAGATCCTCTCATATCCCGAATTGTAGTTATAAAGTACTAGGAAATGTTTTCAATCTAAATGAATAGATTTGCAAATATTTTATCCTGTTAGTTTCTAAGGACTTTTGGTTTTCAGCTTGTATTTGCCCAGAATTTCCGTCTTCAGTGATTTACGGTATCATGAACTACGTAAACGTGAACTGTGCATTGTCTTTGACTGACCTAGAGGACTATAGAGGTAAGACTTCGTTCACAATGGACAATCATTGTCACTCATCTTTGTTGTGTTAGTAGAAGTTGGTATGTTCACCACTATTTCGCCACACACGCATTCTTTCATTGTGTTGTGTATTTTTTATTGCAGGTAATCTTCCGGAATAAAAAATTAGTTTCGCTGTTTGCGTTTTTGCATAATTTTTCGTTTCACGTATTCACAACAAGCTTATTTGAAACATTTAACTGCGTTGTGAGATTGCTGTTTGGGGATAGGTCTTGTGCAAATGGCATAAATTAAACGTTTCCAAGGGGATGAAGTCTGAAGGCCGGTTCGCTACATTGGATAATTTTTGTAGAATGTATGAACAGTGCAGAAAAGGGGAGAAAACTAGACCGACATCCTTCAATGTGCAAAATGGATCACCGCTTCCTGAATCATACCTTTTGGATTTTGCTGTGACTTTCAATTTCTACCCATTGTGAAAAGATGAGCTCATCAATTTTTCCCTTGTTTGAATTCACGTTATATTGCATAGGGTAATAACATACCCTGTACATGGATTTTCTTAATCGAAAAAACAGCAATGCTCACACGGTACATCAGCTAAAAATGCTTCCTTATATTTTTCTGCTAACTTTTCCGCAAGTGAATGATTTGGAAACAACAATTCGTATTTGCAAAATCAGAAAAATTTCACTTATTGCAACGCTTCTTGTTGCAAAAAAGCTTCAAATGAACCAAAAATCTACAAAGGCTGCTAAAAACCTATGATTTATCCTACATATATATGTATTGTCAGCGGCGTAACCAGGGGGCAAGGAAGGCCGAATCACTATGGGGGCGTCGAATCACCGCGGGGGACCCCGAATGACTGCGGGGTGCGCCGAAAAATCCCACCAAGTGCATTTGCTTCCGAAAGACCTTACGTTCGAACATGGGGCGCCAAATTTGCTTCTTGCCCTGGGCACCATCTAACCTCGTTACGCCCCTGTATATTGTCACTATTGTGTGATGCATGTTTATTGTCATTATGCTTGCTAGTTTCCCAAAAATGTAGTTAAAAAACACTAAACAATGTTTTTATTTTCGTAATATGCTAAATACTCCACTGCATCCCACGTTCGAGACAGTGGTCAAAAAGCTGGTAGACATCATGTTCATTTTATAAATATATTTCGAACACCAGTTGCCATGGCCGTAGCACTACAGACCACACTTGCACACTCCAGAACATTTGGAGAAATCTTGTCGGTATACCAAAGATGTCTACGCATGTTTTATATAATTTTCGAAAGCATATTACCGGGTTCCTTGGCAAAAGCTTTGGTGAGTGCAGCGGAAGCACGGTATTGACGGTCGCCTGTTACTGGCCGCCAATTTATTGTGTTCCTGCGCAGAGACATGTGTCTGTTTAAACGGAGTTAAATCACAAGCGTTCACAACGGGTGTTATGGACTCCACCAAGGGTGTGTGCTGACACCACATCGATTCATATTCTATATCAATTAGATAGACAGTCACAGCCGAGTTGACGGTTTCATTCAGAGCTGGATTAAAGGGTAGGGGAGCCCGGGGAAATTTTCACTGGAGGGCCCCGATGGTGTATTTCATGACGTTATCATTTGTAAAATTTATGTTTTCGCTGATTCGCAACGTTTTCGTTTGCTTTTTCCAGTAGTCGATTATGTGCCTGCCGTATTAACTCGATTGTTGGCCTCCTTTGGTTGTAAGCCGCACGAAATGGTGTTAAAAATTAATACAAGCTGCCCTTGATTGTAAATCGCACGTGAACATACAGTAGCTTACCTAGGCCTCTGAGAATCTCAGTAAATCTAACATCTTAGCATCTCAGACTGAGATGTATTCGCGATGTTCGCTTACTCGTGCGTTTCCCGTATTAAATGATGTTTACACCACTACAACTGCCTTCTGTTTATCATAATCCCTCTTGTGAAGGATGTTCACGTGATGCTGAAGAAAATCGAATGCGAAAGAAGAATTTGGTCGACAAAACGCAGCCAAGCAATGACTGAGCGTCATCTGTGCTTTTCGGTAAAGTAAAAAAATACAAAATTTAAGCCGCCCTTGTTTGTAAGCCTCATGAAATGAAGAATAAAACTTTATAAGCCGCGGCTTACAATCGATTAAATAAGGTGCTCAACTGCACATACAGTTAGCTGCAAGAAGAGAGTTTATGATATAAACACTGCAGCGTATTCTTACAAGTGGTGTTTGGTGTTTCATGGTGTTTTTGCTACAGTAACACTGCCAGATTCTTGCGCTTATTCTCCTTAGAAACTTTGCCATTTTTAGCTCCTGATCGCATTACAGATTTCGGCATGCGCACTAGCTAAACACTGCAATCTCGCTTTCTGCTCTTTCGTTCTACAAATCGACTGATCAAAAACCTTTACTGACGGAACACGCAATAGCATGTGGTGTAAATGGCCTGACTAGGTTCACATGTTTATGATCTAACGTAGTTTTTTCAAGGAAAATATTAGGTACCCGGTATGGACCAGTAGGGACACGATTTCCTTGGTTCTAGGGACACGATTTTCCCTGAATATAGGAACCCGATGATCAATTTCTCTGATTCTAGGGACCCGTTTTTCAATTCTAGGGACCCGAATCGGCTCCCTAAAACACTTAAAAAAACCTGATCTAAAGCAAGAATAGTAGCCACCGGAAGAAAAGTGCGTTTCCACCATACGTTACACTGTATGAAGAAACAAAGGTTGCAGTTGGGCTGGGCTACCTCCTGACGGCACAAGAAGTTGCGGAATCATTGATACTCAACAGCAACTACAACAGACCTAGCTTTGCCGTTTAAGCACGCAAATAGTATCGTTTTCGCGACATTTGTGCAGCAGGCGTGATGCACGAGTAGATAAACTCATGCAAAAGAACGATTATATTAGGAAAAGTTACAAGCAAAATTCAAATATATTTGCATTGAACGAAATCGAAAATATTTATATTCAGTAGTGATTACTAAAACTGGCAGAAAGTCAAACCTTCAGAGAAATCATTAATGATACTCAACGCAACATCAAAGATAGAGTTTTATTCTTGTATCTCTTTTGAATCACAACAATTTTTCAAACAAATATTTTATTCAAAACAAATAAATGTCATCACGGGGGGCTCCTTTGGAGAGGAGGGCCCGGGGTAGTTATCCCCGTTGCCCCTCTCCTTAATCCGGCCCTGGTGTCACTGTTGGAAGCTGCAGGATCAGTTGTTTGTTTTTTGTGGAATATTTGGTACATCTTCTCAACAGGTTCTTCAATATGCACGTGATCGGTTTCCTGCTGCGTGCGACCAAGCAGGAATGCAAATTAGCACTAAAAAGGCCATGATATTATGTATCACCAAAAACCAAGACAGAGTACTATTCAAGTAAAGGGCAATGCACTGCTGTAGGTCGAAACAATCAAGCATGTTGGGGTCGTATGCACGTGTGATGGAAGACGCAACAAAGAGATTGATACACGGATTGTTATAGCAATCGCAGTTCTACGTGATCTTCATCGCTCTGTGGTCGCAAAACCGGAGCTTTCAACTCTTTCTTTGTATAGATCAGGGGTCTCCAAACTACGGCCCGCGGGGTAAATGCGGCCCGCGAAGCCTTTTCATCCGCCCCGCAAAGCCATTTTGTCAAATGATGAAAAAAAATTACCCAAATTTTGTTGATTTGGTAGAATGTAATATATCCTAAAACAAACACATTGCGTACGACGTCCGGCCCTCGATATGTTCTGCATTACCTTATGTGGTCCTCGGACAAAAACGTTTGGAGACCCCTGGTCTAGATCATTACATTTGGTCATGAATCTTGGGTAATGAGTTCACGGCGTAACTCTTCGCGACCAAGCGCGCAGCTGTGAAATTCGAAAAACCCTGAGTGTCGAGCTACTTCTCAGATTGGAGATTTTCGGTTACGATGGTCCTTCCATGTCAATTCAATGCCTCAGGAAAGATTGGCAACGCACGTTATGCTGGCTGAACCCAGAGGAAAGCGGCCCAGAGGTCAAATAAGTACAAGGAGACGTGATTACACCTCCAATCTGCGTTGGTCCTGTTTTGGTGTGGATCCAACAAAACCATCAGAGATTGCTGCTGACCTTGAAGCATTCTGAGTCATTCTCCTATTCCCGCGAACTTCGTGAGAGGAAAAGTAGCTATGAAACTAAATGAACACCGTTGCCATCGACAGCAGTCATACCCGTGTGGTCAAAACTGATATCAATTTTTCCATGTGTTTGATTTATCAGTGGTATTCACCCCTTGTTTGTTCATCTGTTATTTTCATTCCTTGCACTTTGAAGTCGACTTTTTAACAACAGAATTGCACCCACGTTTGTATATACATTTACCTTAACGAAATCTAAGGCTAATGTTACTTATTCAAGAATCTCCTTTTATTAGCAACAGCAGGTTTTTACAACGTGGGTAACTTATCTTTAACAAACGATGGGATTACTTTAAAAAATTCAAAGTGCACAACTATTGATGCCATTGGTGTTCACATTATAATTCCTATCACCTCTCTGTCCTAATGTTTTGTGGTTTCAGCTGTTTTGCTAGAGAACGGTGTGATTTTAAACCAGGTCATCACACTTTCATGAAGGAAACAGTAAACATTATTTGAAAATCAAAAAAACGTTTTTTTTGTTACCATGACCAGATCACGCAGTGCTTATACAATTATGCGACAACTTACTTGAATAAGTGAAAGCAACGCGAAATACAGTCCTTCTTCAGTCTTCAACGCATAGCAACTTTTATTAGTCCGGTTCATTTTGTCATTTGTTTATTAAACACGAGCTAATCAAACTGGTTAACTTGTAGATGCACCTTTGTGGAAAACTTTTAGAATAAAAACAGCAATGCTCGTTTGACACACAGTTGAACACAAAATGCAAAATTTTTGCGCTGTTAACTACAGCATGAAAAAATGTTTAATGCAGGACACCATGGCAGTAAGTGATCAATTAAGCTTGCACTAATTTAGAAGTGTTGGTGAATGAAATTCCCTCATGTTATTGCTCTCGCAACATATCGCAAGGTGGAGCAGGGTTTTAAGAAACTATCTAACCTACCTAAGCACGTGACGTTTTACACAGATAAACCTCTTGCAAGACCTGAAAAAGCATGTAACACACTTACAAGTGTTGTCTGAAAACAATTTATGACAACAATAAGCTGAACTAAAAAGAACTTCTCAATTTTTGATGAAGAAAGTATGATTTCCTATGTTTGTGATAGAATAAAAACAAGTTTTGAAATGTTTTTTTTGTCGGATTTACGTTGAAGCTTTCTTTTTCCTCATATCATGTGCTATCTCAACAAAATGTGCTATCTCAACGAAACTAGTGGAATTCATAGGTGAATTTCAAAACATTGTTAAGAAAACAGCACTCCTTTCTACATTCTTGGCCTTGCTTGTATTTAGAAACTTCATTTTTCTTCCATGCCTGTGCAGCTAAATACATCTCCATTACTTTGAATACTTCAACGACAGCTTATAAGTTGCAATAAATCGTAACACGGAAGTACTGTACGCGGTTTAGAAAGGGTCATCCTAAAGGCATACTTCCGCGTTTGCTTCCTCGTATTGCACTAGCTTTCTCGCGTTGTACAGCAAACCGCTTATTTCATCGCGTCACACTCACTTCTATGGTCTTTGTAAATTCTTTGCCCTGCTCTGTCATACCAACTTGCTTCTCGACTAATTTTGTTGAAAGAAACTTTGCATACGTTCATGGCTGTGCGTTACAAGAAGCCTACCAATAAATTTTCTTGCTTGAAAAATGACATATTATCCTGAGTTATTGGCTTTTTCTCCATAACAATTTTCTATTGCTTGCTTGCAACTTTACACAACTACTTTCCAGACCTACTAGGATAACAGAGCGCAGTGCCATCCTTCTGGAACATATATACACCAACAATGTCAAAATGCCTCTACAACCAGGACGTTTTAGATCTGTCCGCCCACCTGCTAACTTTTGTCAAGATTGAGTCATATTGTTTCAAATAGAAGCATTCATCTGTGACCCTTAAGCACAATCACACAAACCGAGATTAGAAATGCGTCTCTAAAGATATAACAGATGCCCTAAACATGCTGCCAGTAAACAATGGGAACCCACATCAGGTTATGGATAACCTACGCTCCATGGTTAATGCTACAATGCAAGTGCATGCACCACTGCAGCCACTATGAAGAATCGGAACGACACTCCGCAGCAAGTTATGGATCACACAAGCATTATATAAATCTATCAACATCAAAAACAAAATGTAATTTTCTTAGTAAAAAATAAGTTTAGTGAAAGTTTAGTAAAACATGGTTTTGAAAAAAAGTGAAGGTTGTATATTACAAAAGATATAGACACTAGCCAAATCATTCATTGGAAATACCAAAAAATATTATGAATCCCAGTTTTTATTCGCAAATAATGACAGTGCAAAAACGTGGAAACAGCTTAACGCTTATATCTAGGAAGAAACAATTATTTATACCCCTTCCGATCGGACCCATCCCATAGCTGGAGAATACAAGCAAAACCATCCAGATCTGACAAATATCCTAAATCATCTCATCGTATTTGTTGGAAAAATATGGCCAGCAAAATAACTCCTCCCCCCAGCAAAACGACACACATAGCGGAACTGTCAGTCCTCATTTTATTAACATGAAACATTACCTGAAGAAATCATGCACATTATAGACACACTTTCAAAGGAAAACGGTATTCGTCAGATTGACATCCCCATGTAAATCGTAAAATTATGCAGTGAAACACCATTTCCATTCTTAGAAAAACTCGCCAACACTTGCAAAAACCAGGGTATTATTTCCACAGAACTTTAATGCGTTCAGGTAACTCCGATCCACAAAGATGGGCCTGAAAATATGTGTACCAACTGTCGTCCTATACCAGTGCTATCATCCTACAAGATATTTGAAAAACTACCATATGATAAGTTATATCAAACTTGTAAGTCGGGCCGGGCTTTTCGGGTCGGGCCGGGTTCGGGCTTAAGTTTGTCAAAATGTTTCGGGCCGATTTCGGGCACGCATACACAAGTTTTTATACCATTCGAAGTAACGATTTTTCTTTCTTCAAGTACATTTGTTCTGATCACTGGGGTGACTTCTGTGAGTGACGTGATTGTGATTTTTCTTCAGCTAATTCCATTTGAAAATACAGCTGCGTTCTTTTGTTCTCTGCTCGGATTAGTGTCACATTCTTTTCCAGAAGGAGCAGTGGTGAGGAAGTTAGAACGCGATGGCACTGTGTCGAAAAGATCAATAACTTACGCAATTCTTCGCTTGTGTTAAGAAACGATGGCCTATAATCCGACTTTTCATGCCCATAGCGCTATCCTAAGTAGTTCTTTTTGTGCCTGTAGCGCCATCATGTATAGTTTCGTGATAGTTTGTTTTTACGTTGAGAAACATTACATTCTGCAGCATTAGCATTGACTAACAAGCTGAGATTGTGTTTGCTTAAGTTAATGTTTGGTCAAGGGGATTGCTATTTTGGGTGTGATAAAATCGTATACCTGCAGCTACACCCGCACACAACGTCTTTTGATACCCCGTAGTTGCGCATATCTTGAATCACTCGGTAAATTAGGTTTTCGGGCTAAATCGGGCTTCAAAAATATATGTCGGTCTCGGCGATAAAAGAATCGGAAATTTTTTGTCACTCATCAAGCGTATCGCGGAGTATGATCCAATACTACGAAATCACCTCGCCCACGCACAAGCTCATGTCGGTGGCGTGTCTTATTTATCCCCTGCAATCCAAAACGAGTTTATTGGAATTATCGCAGAAAATGTTAGAAGCGAGTTGTTACGTTCCATTAAAAGACACAAGTACTACGGTGTCATGTTCGACACCACACCCGACGCTAGTCATTGTGAACAGATGTCTCAAATCATCCGGTATGTTGATGTTGACTTTGTTACCAAGAATGTAGAAGTTCGGGAATCTTTTTTAAGATTCATACAAGTTCACTCCAAAGATGCAAAATCGATTGCGGAGTTGATTACTCATACCTTAGAACGCGACATGCTGCCGTTGGCAGATTGTCGATCCCAAGGTTACGATAACGCTGCTGTCATGTCTGGCCATCTAAGTGGTGTCCAAAAAAGAATTATGGGTAGAAATCCACGGGCCATATTTGTCAACTGTGATAATCACAGTTTAAATCTGGTTGGTCTGCACTCTACTTCGCAAGAGTTAGAAGCGATGGTGTTTTTTCGTGTTGTTGAAAGCCTGTATAAGTTTTTTGCATAATCAACGCAGCGTTGGAATAAAATGAATGATGTTTTAACTTTTACGGTTAAGCAAGAAAGTGACGCTCGCTGGAGTGCAAAATTTGTCGCCATAAAAGCTGTTCATTTTGGGATTGATGAATTAGTTGACCTGCTGGAAACCATGTCAGCTAATACTAAGGAAACATCGGAAACAAGTGGAGATGCTCAGAGTTTGCTTCTAAATGTTGTTAAGTTAAACTTCATTACGCTTTTGGCAATTTGGTATGATCTTTTGAGTAAAATTAACCGCGTGCAAAACAGATTGCAAGACCCCGCTATGAGTTTCCATGAAGCATCAAGAGATCTGAGAGCCCTAAAACAAGTTTTGAGCAAAATAGGGACAGCTTGTGCAAAAACGCTGAAAAAGAAAAATGCAGGATGTGGGGAGTGCAAATCCAAGATCGAGTACAGAGAAGAAAGAAAATGGATGGAGAACAATTACGAGATGAAGTTCTTACTGCAGAAATGGAACGCACGAGGGTGATGAAAAGTGTTGTTGACAGGCTTTTGATCGAAATGGACAACAGATTTACTCGGTTAAACGGTCTCGATGCGAAATTTGGCTTTCAGTTTGACGTTAAGCGCTTGCTAGGCAATAAGAGTATGAGTGGTTGCTCCTTAGAAGAATGTTGTGCTCTTGCTAGTTTTTACAGCTTTAATTTCTATGGAACCGAACTGTACAACGAGATTTGTGACTGCAGAATGCTGGTTTAAACACGTAAAAGTGATGCACCGCAGATAACGCTAGAGCTGCTGAATTTCGTGGTGTCGTATGGCAATGATGTTTTTCCAAACTTACGTGTTGCACTGCAATTTCCTTTGACAATATCTGTGTCAGTAGCCAGTTACGAACGCTCATATAGCAAGCTGAAGCTCATACTGACATACTTGCGATCTTCTATGAGTGAGATTCGCCTTAATAACCTGGCTTTACTTCGTATCGAAAAACAAACTTTGAACAGGATTGACTTTAACAAAATCATTGATGACTTCGCCGCATCTAAGGCACGAAAAATATGTCTTTAGCAATTTGCAAGTAAAATTATTTAAACTCTAGGATCTATTCCAGAGAGTTGTACGTTTTTTATGTAAAAACATGGCATGTCTGATGCTTCCTTTTTGCGCGATACTAGCAAGGGTAATTGCATTTTCGTTGTGACGAAAAACTTACAAAAATCACCATGCCACACACGTGAAGTATTAAAGCATAAATTACATCATGCAGATTATGTTGTGTCGGCTATTTTGTAATTTTTACGAAATTTCGAGAGACGTTATGATAACAAAATGTGCAAAGGCTTGGTGAGGAATCGTGGTTAGATTTTGGACGGATGGTCAGCACGGTGTAAAATGATTAAAATGCTTATTTCATGTGCTTGTGAGGTTGATCTCTGTTCAGCGCAATTACAATTGTTTCAAAGGTATTTAACCCGGGTTGTCATGTTGTATTAAGTTTGTTATATTTCACTGCATCGTTTACACAAAGAAAACACCAACTTTAGGCCTACCTCTCAACGCCAACGCTGCGTTTAAAACATCTTATTTTTCCTGGAAATACTTAATCATTTAAACAGTCCACACGTAATATGAATTTTCCTCTCGTACTATCTTGGGTACTATATGGGGAAGAACTTAACTCAAAGCATGGGATCACGATGGTTTCATCACGATATCACCCAAATTTGTTGAGTTGGCAGAGATTGTTACTTGCAAGGAAAAGTAAAAGACCGTAGGTTCGAACATGGGGGCGCCAAACATGTTTCTTGCCCCGGCCGCCGTCTAACCTCGTTACGCCCCTGCTTGAGAGCCAGGGTTTGGATTTCAACTGAGTATCCTCTACAAGATGTTGTTGAGTAGCATACTGGTTCGCAGAAATTCTTACAAGGAGGGGAAAATATCGTCATGTTTCTTATGCGTCTCAGAATGCACACGATGCAAAATGGCGTCCACAAAACGCTTTACGCAGGTTCCAGCGTCAGTTACACTGGCATCAGCAACCAGGTATCTTAGAACAGTTGATTAGATAGAGCATTTTCAGATGTTGAAAATTTGATTTTTCTAAATAATAAATGTTTTCACAGAAAGAATAACCCCTTGTCATGGATTTTTATAAAACTACAAATTGCAAATTTGCATTTTCCGTAGTAAGGCTGGTAATGTCGTCTTGAGACAGTGGTTGCAAACGTCTGGAATTTTGTCCAAGGCGATCAATCACCTTTCCAATGAAACTTTATTTGTCTTTACTGTTTCTTCAAGTATTGAACAATCTCTATGCTGCGAAGGTTGTTACTAGAGAAATCAGATGCATACCAATTTGAATGAAGGAAAGAGGGAAACTAACAAGCGTCTTTCAGCTTTCCGTGAAGCTCTCCATCTGCTTTTTGTTGTCCTGTTTTTTTCTCCACATTTCGAAACACTGAAGACCGGAGAACACCACCCAGGCCTTAAAGAATCGATCAGATTCTCATAGATTGTGAAAACTCTCCACANAAAATGTAGCTTCGCCCTCACTCAGAAAATAGAATCAAACAATAACGATTAAGATAGAGAGGCCCATTTTCCACAAGCCTTTATGAACGTAGTTGTACTGCGCTATTCACACAGGCACATGAGTAACACTCACATTAGAGCCGGATTTTTCAGGCTTGTGGCCGTATTGCAAAAGATCCTCTCATATTTCTTTTCACAAAATATCTAACTACGAGGCTTATTGCTATCATCAGTGGCTGGTTCGTTGCATTACCTGTCATTATGCATGCATTAAAACTTTTTATTTTGTTTCACGCGGAAAAAGGCCTATTCCCTAGCCTGAAATGAATCTCTGAAGACATGTCGCCACGTTACTGCTACACATTGAGGGCCAAGAGTAGATCAATATACTGACAAGTTTGCAATCCTCTTCCGCAAGAAAAGGAGTCAGAAAAGAGTGAAATGCAACCTCATCACTGCCTAACACCAGGACAAAGAAAGTGGCTCATGTGTCAATGTGTGTTTTAGACCGGCAAATTGGCTGTCATTTCAAGAATGCATTTAATTTATCTACATCAAGAGACTGACAGAAGGGTTTTCGGAAATGTCCCACAATCCAGGGGTATAAAATGCTTGTTGTGTCACCCTTAGGACGTTTATGATAACTACCCAGTAAATAACTTTCTACTATTTCTTTATCACCCAATAACACTCAGATGTTACACACTTTCCAACCCAAAGTTTCTTTGTTTATTTTGGGACTTCTGGAACTTATCCTTATCGGAATTGCTGTTTTCTACTAAAGTACTGTCCAAGCACCAACCTGAAGAAAAGCTAACAACGGTTAACAGCGACTGGAAACAACTTGAGAAATTATCCGAAATGTTGGAATTAATTCATCCCGTTCAATACTGAGGATGGTTAAAATTCAAGTAAGTCAACAAAGCATCATAATGCAAAATCTCATAAGTGAAAGTTCGAATGAAGTTCTAGTGTAGAAGACGTCGATTGTCGTGGATTTAAGGCTTCTAGTCCGACTAAACGTTCCATAAAAACAGTTCATTTCAAAATGAATGAACGCTTGAGCAACGAATTAACTGACCACGAAATTCCTATAAGCATAGGTATTTTTACAGAAGTAATAGTATTTTGCTCTAATATGACTTGAAGTCTTGTGATTTGCATGAGACAACATTGCTTTGGAGATGTATCCCTTGCTGTTGCAACTGATTTTGCTTCTAGAATGTCACATCGTAGAAAATACAATGTGAGAAAGCTACAAAACAACAAGACAAGAGATAAATCGTCCCAATCCAGTGACACTCCCACCGTTGTTACTCCTAAAGAATCTACTTGGAAAAGGCACTATTTTGGAAACTCACTACCAATAATTGATGGTGCAAACAACGTTACAACAACATTTTTTGAGTGTATGATAATTTCTCACTTTCCCATCAACCATTTAGAAAATTCATGTCAAGTGGTCTGTTTATTGAGCTCACCAGGAAATAATTCATTTTGGGGACATCTTTCTGCGTTTTGAAAGCGAAGAACTTCTCCACGTGTTTGTTTTATTTGCAGAGTAATTCATAGTGTTAAGCATTGAAGATAATTTGTGCAACTGGATTTTGTTTTATTCTTGTGCATCCTTCATGTAACTTGCCAAATCTTCTTTTTTGCTTTCAAAGATGATGTATCAGCACTTCCATTGAACTACTTGAAACTCTCTCCTTTTTAATATAGACCAACTGCAGCACCAAATGCTGAAAGTCCATTAAACAGAAGATTGACAAGTTTGCCACATGTTTGACATATTCCTGCATCATTACTGTATGCTGCAATTTTTCTCGGTGAAAATCAGATGACGTACATTTCGCTCGAGGTGGCAAATTCTGATGATGACAGTTAACAACTGGATTATAGTCACTGTGATGTGATGTGACATTACCAAATTGGGATGAATAAACTGTTCAAATCCGACAGATACAACTGAGTAATTTTACATGGGTGCTAGCTGCGTTCATGTTATCTTACATACTTCTTCTTTTGAAAGAGTTGTTGCCGTCCACTGCTAGGTCGCACTAGATCTCGGGGCATGAGTTGTTGAGCAGCCATTCGATTGTCTCATCGTACAGAACCGTCAGGCCGTGCAGTCCATTTGGGGGCCGATGGATTTGACATTCGAGGACAACATGGTCGACGGTTTGTTTTTTTGCGCCACATTCACAGGCCCCACCCTGGAAAATTTCGTCTGGTTGCGGGCCTGATATTCCAGTACCTCAACTCCTTCGCAATAGCAACAACACATGTTATGCACCAAACATGCACGATCCAACCAGTGGGCACAAAGCTTATAAGTCGTTTCAGGTTTTTAATTTCCAAGCAATGCAAATTCAATGTTTTAGCCTCTGTAGGTTGAGGGGAAACGCATTGGATTCAAGTTTTGGGCAGCAATGTAACGTATATTCGTACAAGACCCTCAGCTAATCATAATAAGTAAGCCTAGTATGGACATATCATTTTTTTAAATACGCCGTCGAAAAGCTGTTCTACAGCGGGTGACCTTTAACTAACATCTAAACTTCAGCAGACAAGCTCGGTATCCAGAAAGTCCTGTTGGAAACAGGCGAACTTAGGAGCAAACGCGTAACCTGAAGCGAACGCGTAACAAATTTGCTAACCATTGAAAACCAAGGCTCATGCGTTTCAAGAACAGTGGAACTCACTAATTGTTTAATGGTAGAGACCACTGTCATGCCGTGACTATGACTTGAATGTTTCAGAAATGACTAAATTAGTCAAAGTTACACGTTTAACGAGTGAAACAAAACACTGTTAGATTGAGCGGACATTAAATAGCAACATTTTTCAAAGCTTGAAAAACTCTGAATTTTTTATGAAACACTGCAGTACGATAAGTCGAAGACCATGGGCGTCCGCAGAAAGTTTTCCAGGGGGGGGCAGCATCTACATTTTGCAGATATTTGTCACGTTGCTGATGATGCAATGCAAATGGAAATTCACGAAACGCTTTACCGTTTCTACATGACTACACCACAGAGAAAATGTCCCATGTTACGACAACAGTCACAAAAAATCTGTTTCGTTGGCAGCCATAGCCAGGTACAGGACGATAATTTTCACAATATAGGCTATCTTCAGAATTTCAAAGCAGGTTCTTCTTTTAACAAAAGTATTGCCATGGTGTTATGACTTTATTTTACCTAGCAACACTTATCAGCGTTACTTAGAAAAAAGAGCTGCAACTATCTGGAATCTCATACAAAGCGATAAATCCCCCTTTCAATAAAACCTTGCTTGTCTTTGCTGATTTTTTCACTGGCAACGCTCATACATAAGCCGGAAAAGTATACTATGTTGACAGGACTATCAGAGAACTTGCTAAAGTTAGAATACTGTGCAGGCTTTAAAAAAATTGATCAGATGAATCATGAGCGTCGGAAGTGAGGACAATGGTGGCTTGTCCTCCTGGATTTTGTAAATTTCAGCAGAGGCAAAACTGACGGTGAGCCAGAGGAGCAAATCACCCCGCCCACCCCCCTGGCAAGCTAAATGTAAAAACTGAGCGCCCTCTCAGCTCAGATTCAGTTTTAGTATTCTTTTGGTTTTCAGTAGATATTGGTTTATGCGCGTTTCTGAAAATTTTCCTGATATGTAATGTTTTCTTATATTCATCCACATCCAGATTGACCACCATTTCTCATTTTTTTCCGGGTGTTGGCTGGTGAGCCCCTTACCGTGGTAAGTGGGCCCGTTTCAGCTAAGATCCCCCAGGTTCAAACCTATATACGGTAGTTTCACCTCTGATGAAATTCAGCCTATATAAGAGTGGTTTGATTAAGCCATTCTCTCATTTCAGGCACATTGTTCACACTCACATTAACAATGCATTTTTCAAACTTGTGGAAGCGTTACTACAGATTTATTCATGCTTTTTTCACACAGTACAAACTATGTGCCTTTCCGCTATCAGCAGACACCGTCTCTCTGCAATACATGCCTAGATGTTTGCGTTCAGTCACATGCGCAAAAACGCCTTCTACCATTATTTGAACTAGTGAACCTTTGAAGATTTGTTGCCATGTTATTTTTACGCAATAAAAACCATCGATAAAACAATTTGCTTGCTAGTTTCGTAACTTGCCTCTGTAGGAGAAAGAGCAGATATGAATGAACTGCAAGCTCATCACTGCATGAAACCAGAATAGTGAACCTGGCTCTTGTGCAGTGTGAGTGTCATACTGGCAAATAAACTGTCAATGCAAAAATTAACTCAATTAATCAGAATTAGACTTCTGACTTCAGGTTTTCTAGAAAATTTTGGTTCTGAGTCCCAATTTCCAAGGGGGGGGATGTCCGTTTTTCCCCCTTGCGGACGCCCATGTCGAAAACTTTCCGTGAAGAAATTTAGACATCGTTACCACAGGCAAGGACGTACGCAAGGGGCTTGGGGTTGAACTCCCACTTAAGCTTGATATTTTACGAAAACTTTATTACCTGCGCAAAGGAAATTTTTTTTCACATACATTTTACTTGTTAATTTGTCGATTTAATGCAAATAACAAGGAATGCATTTGCAAGCAAATTTCAAGGTACATTGTAAATGGGCCAAAAATTATAATTAGGTTTTGGTGGAATCAGGGTTATCGTCAACATCCAGAAACCATCTCAACACTTTCTGCAGAAGTTTCGTCCACTACACATGTTTAGATTGTGTTCCGCGATAGTTCACTTTATCGGAAACAATTGTCTTTATTTTTTCTGCTATGGCTGATCAGCGCATGCGCTGACCACATTGGCTACATTACCAATTTCTGTAGCATGATAAAACTGTTGCACGAGCTCAGAAACAGCAGTTGTTAAAATAGAAGCATTCAGGCATTTGATTATGTCTCAGCAGGGAAAAAGGAAAACTAAATGTTTGCTGGACTTCTATACATAACAAAAATCGAAAGTTTTCTTGCGTACTTTATGCGCATTCTCAATTCTTGTGTAGTTTAGCAAGATTCGATCTTG
>JGI24022J15233_10000019_pt1 | contig 44899 bp, 34 predicted proteins | sample Ectturendosymbi2_FD_15233 | JGI IMG/M metagenome (IMG submission 15233)
GATTGGGAATCCCACAAATCACTCAAGCACGACCGTGAGTGTCTCACCGAGCTGCTTGAGCGCGCATTTTTTCAACCATATGCGATTCAGCGAATCCAACTAGCAGAGGTAAATTGGGAATTCGATAATAAGGGATTCGAGCGAAAAAGAGGTTGGGTGGTTTGTATTAAGTCTTGGACAACCTTTTCTGTACTTGTTTGATGCTAAAAGCACTACCGTGGAACAGATTAGCCTATTCAAGCTAATCTGCAGCAAAAATGGTGGATTAATTTATTTAATAGTTTTGCCTGTAGGCTAACTACACCTAGTTAGGGAAACAATCAGCAAAATTGAATCGGTTAGGCAAACTGAAAGATTATTCGGTGGATTACAAGACATCAGATAATGGACTGAAGGACTATTACCCCAATACTGATTAATAGGTTTTCATTACAACTTGGTACAGTAGAATTATTCAAGTGGATGACTTCAGCATAGGCCTCACTTTGAACTTTGTGTCCCAGTTATGTGGTTATGATTTCCTCAGTTCATAATGGAACACATGGAGTAGCATAAAATGTGTCATAAAAGTTTGTGAAATAGGTTATACTGTAATTGCTATTTGGTGAATTGCAGTACCTACTGTTTATAGATTACGACTTACAAAGTGCTGTGAATCCGCATATATCTCTTGTATTGTACTGCTGAGAATAGACTGGTTAATGATCTTGACTGAAATCAACAAAGTGTCTTTGCAGTGTAAAAACAAATTCCCATTCCCTGCCCTGTAGAAGCTGTTCAAATTCGATGAAAGTCACTTGAAGAGTGCAATTACGATGCGACGCGGTTTTCATGAGCTCATCGCCCAGCAGTTCTCTACAATTTTATGTGCTGGCTGTTATTTTTTGGACTACGCTAAATAAAATCACATCTTGGCGATTCCAGCTAAACCCACGAAAAGCACCTTTCTGTGGTGGAATCAGCTTTTACCTTTTCATTTTAACCTATTTCCCAGCTTTCGCAATACCGTAGACCAGGGGTCACCAACACGGTGTCCGCGGCAACCGGGTGGGCCGAAAGGACCACGTTGGTCGCCCGCCGGCCTGTTTTGAAAATAGCATTAAGATGATGAGTATCATCACATATATTAACATCAATAATAACAACGTAATAGGTAAATTGAACTAAATTTTTATTTCAGAAGTGTGTATCAAACTGGTAGCGCTTCGCGTTACTCGGTACCCATGAAGTAACTCTCAGTTACATAAAGGTTGGTGACCCCTGCCGTAGGCCAATCGCACGAAGCAAATCTTGAATTCCTTGCAGTGTAAAAACGCCCCAATATCGAGTTCGCAAATGCGTTCACGAAGGTAAGCCAAGGGCGACGAATCGCTCACGCGTCAATCCGATAACAGTGCAGTGTAAAGTTGGTAATTGATAAAAATGCGAGAGTTCTTTTATCTTTCTCTACGAAAATCGCCGACACTGCACCAATGCGTGTAAGCAACCGCACTTCTTGTATGCATCGAAGTTTTACACATTTTTTCCAAGACATCTTCCACTTGTTTTCTCTGACCTCAAAGCGGTCTCAAAAACTTACTCGAATGCAAATCCAAGCTCATCCGCATTGCGAAGCGCCCGCATTTCAAATGGCTGCATGCAGCTACGGATGCTACTTCCAGGAGACAAATTCACCGGCAGATAGTGTTTGCGGACACATAAAATCTGATATTTGGTGGAACACCTCACATCGGCTGCATTAGTCACAGTGAAAGTAGACGTACCGAAAAAAATTGCAAACATTGTCCGGCAACGTGTTTTTCAAGTCAGTCACCACAAGACCGTGGTGTGGGATTCTTGGCTGTGAAAGGATTCTCTTCGATAGACAGTAAACCCGATACTTGTGAAGCTTTCGGCTTACTTTTATGCAAAAATGTTGTTATGCAACTTGTCGGAACAGCTTTTGAAAGTTTCAAAGTCATGCCATTGGGTTCGACCTACGTACACGGAACAAGGTCTTAAGAACTCGCAAGTGATTTGTATTCGCAATATCACCACCTAGCACTTGGACGGATATGACACCGTGCTATTACGATTTCATAATGCATTTTAAGCGATTTGATATGCGTCCACGCTGTTTCTCCCAAGTCTTGTAATGCTAGGTGTTTGTTATCAATTTTTTAACAAAGAAGACGCCGGCGTTGTCTTAGTGAGGCGATTTTTCTTTCAACAAGCGGCGATCTCACTGACCTAACCAGATTATCCCAGGTTGATTTTCACGGTCCGCGATGTCACGAAATGACCATCGATTATGACTTCACAACATCGACAGCTTCGCGCGATAATCTTGTAGCGCTTCAGCGGGAGCACTGGCGACATTGCATTTGATTTGCGTGGTGTGGAGATGGACTCGATGTGGTCAATCGACCTTGTTTTTTGTTTTGTTGCAGCGTCAGTTCTCGAAGCATGCGCGTTCAATTGGAGATTATTGAGCGCGCGGTACAGGTGATTTAGCCCGCAGTGCACACAAGGTCACGTGTTTCTGGTTGTTTGTGACGAGATGGCCCCTTCAGGAAATAACTTTCGGTCAGTGGTGGGATTCAGCCGGTTCAAACCGGCTCTCGCAGAACTCTTCCAAAAATTTCACGAGCCTTGCGAACCGCTTTTTGATTGCCTGTTAGGCTGCATTAATGACGAGTCAGTACTCACAATATATGGTCAAATATTTTATGGGGAGGTCGCAATCGTCTGGATAAGTTTCATTTTACGAATTATCTTGCATGGTGTACGTAGAGGAAACTATGAATGTACAATGTAGTTGTCAGAAATCAGGCAAAATATTTTGTGTGAACACCAACTCAACACGATGGTGGATGTTTTTCCAGAAACTTGTAGACTTTCATTTCGTTTTTCGAAGTATCTATGCACTGCATTTGTAGATACTCGTCAAGTTCCTTATGTGCTGCGATAGCGCTTTGCGTGTGTTTCTTTTATTTTGATTTTCTGAGGTGTCTGTCGTCGTTACATTTGCATCGCGATTAGAATTTCAGAAATGTAGATTTAGGAATAACCCGGAACAAGACTTTCGATTCAGTTTCTTGTGATAACGACTGTTTCCAGCGAGTCATGCTTCACCTTGGCTAAAAAAGGCCTTCAGCTGATTAAACAATACTCTGGATAATCAGCATACCTGGGAGGAATTCGAGGAGGTTATTATTAGAAGTTCATCAATATTGCATAGCGCTATCTTCATCCGAAAAGTAGCTGCATTCGTTCGCGATACATTGCATTAATTGGAAAGTATCACGATGAAACGCACCTCTGAAAACAAACTCGACTTTTTCATGCGCTGGCCTAAAGAATACCGTATGTTGGAGAGCACAGTTTGAGAAGAAGTGTGAGTATTAGAAGTCAAACAAAACGCACACTTCACCAAAGTTGCTAGCCACCTAGACAAGTTTTCTAAGAGACATTTGTACGTGCAACGTCGAAGGACCGTACATCTAAATAATCATCCCTTGATCCGTATGAGACAACAGGTGTTAAAATTGCTGTTTAGAGTGACGATAGAAGTACCCACAGAAGCAATCTGTAAACGTACTCGAACCGAGACGGACTGGCGCTTGTGCTTGGGCGATACTCCGATCGCTTCAGTCCAGCGGAATTCTCCCACGTTGATGAAAAAACGTCGGGCCGGCAGAAAACTATAAATTGCGAGGCTAACTGTGCTTGTCACCTTCTGTTCTGGTCAGCTTCACGTCTCGGAAGGGATGGCGTCGTCTGCACAGCGCTTCAGTTATCTTGTCCTCAGTCAGGAACAAGGGAACAACCGCGCTTTTTAATATTTGAGCGCAGTTGGTGTGATGGTAACGATTCTCAGCTCCCTTGTATACCTATGGCTTACAAGTTTGCGCTTAGAAAACATAATGTGCCTGGTATAAATAGTAGTCAATCAACAGCATCAGTTAAAAGTTTAACTTGAGCAATGCCTTTGTTTTTTAAGAGGCTACCTTGATTCGCTCGATTGAACTTCTTAGCAATTCGATCGGAATCTCGTCTAACATTCTTTGCGCGGTACTGTGCGAACTCGAAGATTTTTTTTCGAAGACGGTTACTTGCAATTGCGCCTGTTCGGATCGTTTAACGTCTTTTTACCACCTTTGCATGGCTTCAGTCATTTTAAACAAATTTTTATAAATTTTTGTCTCTTCATCGCGAAAATATTCATCGCACCTTTTGCAAAAAATTTGGCTTTATAAAATATTTTTTCTCTGTCTCATGACAACCAATTATGAAATATTTTAGTTACTCAAAGGCAGATGATAATTGTTTGTTATACAGCTTTTTATGCTTTGCTTTGAAGGTATTTGCAGCTAGCTTTTCAAGAATTAAAACCAACAATTGGCAAAAATTTTTAGCTTGAGCGGATTATTTTGCTTATTAAATTTTTCTTGCTGTTTCCAACTTGCATACATTTTCTGCCTATCTTTATTTGCGGTTGCTGGAAGCTTTTGAAAGTGAATCCCTCCGCATTTAACCGCTTGGATGAACATTTTTGCCTAGGAAAACTGTCCGAGACTTTTTCCTCTTCACTCGTTTCGATTTGTCCGGCTGGAAAACCCAGCAATGGCGTCAGCCCCGTCTGCAGTCGCTTTAATGCGTCGTCCCTCTGTGAAGTCTGAAAGGCGAGTTAGCTTTAACTCCGACGTGAACTACCAGCATCTCCACTCCTCTAAGAAAGAACCCAAGTTGCTTGAAGTCTGTGCTGCTTTGCAAGCGCGCAAAGATAGTGAAATGAGATCAGCCTCATCGCACAAGCAAAATGGTCGTTGCGCACTTGGCGAACAAGAAAACGACCTGCACGACCATGACAACAACCACAATTGTTCCGCCCACCCCCACGAATCTTGGCGAGAATCTTACGCAAAGCAACGGCGACGAAAGTGGAGTAAGCGGGAAGCAATAACCAGAAGTGTGCAACTGCTCGGTAGCATCCTGGGCATGTTGCAGAGTCAGTTTTCTGATGAGGTAAGTCTTGCAATCTGAACAAGATTTTTTCTCAGAGATTTTTCCTCATGAAAAATAATTTCTGCTGCGGTGCTGACTGCTAAGGTGCTGTTGTGATTTCACGCAAAACGGAACACGTGACCTTCCTTGGCGTAACTTTTATGCAGCGGTTGGTTAATTATGTCTGGAGTCAACAGAAGCATTAAAGTTTGTCAGGTGCATTTGCTCTTCAATGGAGGTGCGGCAGTGTGGTATAATGAAAGGTTACTGCCAAAACAGTTTGATATTTTGTCAGCCTAACTTAACGAACATCAGAGGTTAAGGTAAGGAATATATATCTAATGCAGCAGCTGATGAAACTTTCAAAAATGATAATTTTTAAAACAACCTGGACACAATATCCATGTCATATTTGTATACTTTTCATTTCAAGACTAGCAAACAGACTATAAGTTTGTCTAGTGCCTTATACCGCTGAAACGCTGAGTGGTTTAATAATAATCCAAAGCTTATTAAATAGCTTTCAGGTAATACCCCAAAAAGACCAACAGGGTAATATATGATTACCTTAAAATTATCCACATACAAAAAGTAATGCCATAGATTTTCTTGTTAACAGTGACGTCGCCCGCACTAATTATTTTTCAAATAGTTCTCAAAACGCTGAATCTCAAATAAATCCTTGTGCGCAGCAGCCGCTCAAGGAAATGTCTGAACCTGTGATAAACAATCTTCCATGTCACTTCGCTAAACAATCGACAACAGTAAAAGGTTTTATCAACCTACACACTAATAATACAAGGTCTACGTTGGACAGCAGGCCAATATTTGCTTGCTGTAAACTCTGGTAGAATTTTGTATTTTCTATCGCAGCAATAAATGCAACTCCCTGCTTGCAGAACTTCGCACCATTCATGAAGGTTACCAAATTGTATCATTTCCGACAGTTCAAACATTTGATCGAAAAAATCTCTTCGACGAAATTTTTCGAAAGGTCTGCATTGAGAACGTAGTGATCCGTAACTTGCTATCACGTAGTTCATTACCTCAAATCCAGCCAGTCATCTTTACATCCGACACGTTGTCCGGCTGTTCATGCAAGGATGGAATTTTGAGATGAATGAGTTGAACGTAGAGGTTTCAAGAAGTGTTAGAATGCAAAGCAAACGATTATATAATTTTAAATTGCTAAGCAGTGAAAATGCTGGCTAACGATTCTCTGTCAGTTGTTAGACACATTTTTGCGTTCTGGCGCGCCCTGCCAGTCAATTGTTTTCTTTTTTCCCTTATGTGAAAATGCCTAGCCATCCTCGTAAAGCGAAGATGCACAGTTTATGCGCTACTCAGCACCGTTTCATACCTACGTTAGTGCTCAGTAGTACGTGACCTTTAATTGAAAAATGGGTCCTAATCTTGTTTGTTCTGTGCGTGCTAAGCTTACGGTAAGTATCAAGCCCTCTCGTTTACTTTAATTTCAATTTTTCGCTGAGAAATAACGTTTTTGCTTTTGCTGTTATTTTACATACCAGTTTTGGCAAAAAACAGCCTGCGTTTTACGTTTGTTGCCAGTCTCACAAAAGATTTTTGCCGATTCTTCCAACCAGGACCAACCCTGTTGCAAAGACTATCTTCAAGGTTTAATTAGGCCTGCACTATGCTTAATAATTTATGGGCAAACCATTGTTTGTTAATTCATTCCTTGTGGAAAATCGTTTACAATTATTATAAGCTGGATGCATTACTCATTCAAAACCTACTGTAAATTATTTTTTTGAAAAAAGGCAAAGGGTAATTTTATGATTGGTTTTAAAAATACATGTGCCGTTCGATTCCTGCACGCAGCAAAAATACATCGATTGAATTTACTTCAATACAGACAAAACCTTTCGACGCTCTAGTTATTTTTCACTGGTTTACAAACTAAAGTATTGCGGTCAAATCATTTTTAATTTCATGATATCTAGATGAAAAAAGAGAAAGATTGAAATGCTTTATACAAAGTTGTTTGAACCCGGCCAAAATGATTGTGATGACAAAGTACAGCCTATATCAAATATTTAAAAGTGTTTGGCTTTTCGATCTTTCAATAGACAAAATAATCGAAAAGATAAAAGAATTCTTTTAATTAAGAAATTTCACCTAAATATGGAAAATTGGTTCTTATTTTAACGGCTTTTAGTTATTTGCAAACAATCAGTAACATCTCAGAATTCTAAATAGTTTAAGAAATATTAAACTTCGAAATACGTTCTGTCAAATCGTTTTCAAAGCAAACAATATTTAGAGAGCACGAAAAACAATTGTACATTGCCAGCATACTAAGAGCTATAAGAAAACTTTCAGGCATTTTTCTTAAACATAGGTATTCGTAGAGGTTTTTCCGGTTGAAGGCGTAGATTGCTGCTTCCAGTATAAAGAGTAAATTATTGCAATTGATTCTTATAAGTATCCAGGTACGTGACCGCCTGGAGACGAAGTATGTGGTTTCTGAGGCAGCCGCTCATAATGGTTTAGTATTATTCATGAGTAAGATTAGTTAAATCATGCCTTTCAAGTTAGAGCCAAATTGTTCATCCCTAAAAGTAGCAAATTTGTTTCTTTGGTGAAGATTTTTTTATTTAGTAGCTGATTTCCGTTCATTACGCATAGTGTGTTAATTTTTTTTCAGCAGAAGTGTAACAGTTTTTTTGCTTGCTGCACTGAGGATGCACTAACGTTTTTTCTAATTTATACAGACCTTCATCATCACGAACAACCAAGGCACAATATATCGATTCAGCAAAGCCAAATCTCTGTTCCTTTTCGATTCGACAAGCCGCCTTCGGAAGTTTGTCTGCAACCTGATGATTCAACCAATGTTCGGTCACTTTATTATGCTGGTCATTATCTGCAATTGTGCGTGCATGGTACTCGCCGAACCTCCGCAATGGATCGACGAATATTTAGAGTGAGACGTCTGTTCTGTAAAACCTGACGAGGTTTTTCTGACCAATAGAAGTGGTGCTTGTGACCTTTGGTATGTCAATACAAACTTCCAGGTTGACTGCTGTTAAGCACAACACTGGCCACAGCATCAATCATGAAAGAGTTGCGAAATGCTTGTTCTTTTTATTCGTTTATCGCATAGAATGCAAAGGATATACACGCTTGATTGCGTTAGCGACTTGTCGGTCGCAACATCAATTGTTTTCGATTAAAGTTTAGGATTTAGAGTTGTCAAATTGAACTGATCGTAACTTTGCGTTCAAGACGATGATGTCGGTTTCGACTGTTTTCATCAGCTTCTGACTGACTATCACAATTGCAAAAGTATCAACTATAGCACTATAGCTGGAGAAAAATGAAGGCAGCTGTTGTTAAGATGTTGATAAAGAACTTGACAACTACAATAGGCCTACTTTTGGAAACTGTTTCAAACACAAAGTTGTTTTCGCTTTAGCCGAAAGCTGAAGGCAAGCAAACAGCAGCGTAGTTGTTTAGGCAAGTTCTCCTATCCGTTTTTTTCGTGGAAGACTTAGCGCAAGTTTTCTTCATGATTTTTTGCAGGTACGTGTTTACAGCCATTTATATCGCCGAAGCAATTGTCAAAATAATTGCTTGTGGCTTCGTTTTGCATCAGTTCTCTTACTTGCGAGACCCTTGGAACTGGCTCGACTTCACTGTCATCATGGCAGCGTAAGTGCTAGATTGCTGTTTGTCGCTTTTGAAGCATTATAATTACCACTTTTCGGTGATAAGCCGCATTGCAACAATTTACCTTGGCAGGATGTGACCAGCTGTCTTTGTATTTTATGCTCTGTGCGTTTCGCTAACGTTCGTTCTCTTTAACGGTGTCGTCATTTAACCAGAATAACTACTAAACCACCGGTGTGCTTCAGAATTCTTGGTATACAGTTGCAAATAGCCAGAAGCGGTATTTGGGCAACGTTGAGTAATGAAGAAAATGAACTGAAGAAAATGAAGAAAATGTTGCGGCGACATGTTAGCTTTTTACCGCTATTACTATTGCGTAATAGTTTCAAAGTTTCAGTGCTTTTTCAAAATTCCAATCCTTGTTTTTGCCCAATGCAGGATACTTGTTAAAGTTGGAGATCGATTACGAGAAAACCCTGGAGAAGTTATGTCGTATTAAATTTTCAAAGATAGCAGCAAAACATGCTTTATTCATATGTTAAGCAAATCAATTGAAAAAAGGGAGTTCACACCTTTGAAAAGGCGAAGTGTGACCACAAACTGTACTCTGCCCACTCACCTCTACAAAAAAAACGATATTAAAATTGCTACGAATCTGTTTGCATGCGTTTTCAGAATCATTACTACCATTTTGAAAGCGGTGGTTTCCGGATTGGAGGTTGGTCAGCTCGCCGTGCTGAGAGCTTTCCGTGTCTTAAGAGCACTCAAAACCATGTCAGTCATACCAGGTACGTGTGGAGAGATTCGAAAGGAAGCGTCGTTGTTGTTTAATTAATTGCTCTTTGAAATTAAGAAGGCCCGTGCCGTGATGAATATTACTGTATTTCTTGGCAAGACACATATAAATACTTTGCAGACTTAAAATAAATACAACTTAATCTTCCGGCTTCAAAACTTTTAACCCTTGGAGAATTTAAGCAAGATGCTTTTTAAAAACTGACTGAAGAAGTTGTCAACTCACTGTCAAAATATAACTTTTAAAAATACTTGAAGACACAATTAAAAACGCTTTTCCTAGAAAGTGTTTTGATTTGCTTACGATTTATCGAAAAATCATCTACACTTGGTAGTGTTTCCTATAAAGATTTATCTTTATGCTACCGCAGCTTTCACAAGAATTCTCTTTGCAGTTTTTCCAGCCCAGTCTCGTGTTTTCCGCTCAATTACGCGTTAGTAGTCCAATGCAGGTTGTCACGTAACGGCAATTGTTTTTGCCAAACTTTATTTTCTAAAAAAATGATAAAGTCGAGTAACGTTCGGCATCAGCTTCTGCATTATATGTGAAGCTGCAGCTGTTTGGAATGTCTCAGGTCACGAAAGAGAAACCATGCCCTCATTTTACTTCAGTTGCCATCTTGGGCTTGAGCACTGCGTCGAAATGCACATGAGCTGCTCAAACAAGTGAAGACTGCGTTTGATAGTTTAATCGAAATCACTCGATTTAACGTACAATGCTTCATCTTCGACATAACATTTGCCTGACTCTCGTTTGCTTAATTGCAGCACTCAGCGAGCATAGGAAGAAAAAATAGAAAACCATGTGTTTTCAAGTGTTGAAGCCACTGTTAGCTTGGGTCACCGGTCGCAATGTTTGGAAAACTTTGAACTCCATTAGCAAACACCACGATTCACACCAAAGTTGCAAATTTTACCACTGATGAAAAAAGGATCGGAAGGTTTGTGGCCACACGACTAAAATCCATATGTTTCTAGAAGAAACTTTAGTCGCTTCGATACATAGTCGAACTTTCCTTAGATTGCCAAAACAAGAATGGCACTATTTTCATTTCAGAGCCATGGACTGATTATTTCAAAACCAGACGGAATTGGAGTTTCGTTCTGTGCCGTGTGAAGTACGTCCCGCAGGCTAGGTTTTGAGCATAAGCTTTCGATCCTTTTGATTGCTAGAACCGGAAGCAAAACGCAATTTCAACAATGCGCTGAGATTAGCTCTTAAAACCAATTTGCCACGCACATCAAATAAAAGATGTTTCGACTCCTACAAGCTTAGTTCACGTTGTAAACTTCTGACCATTAAACTTCTGTACCCCTAAATTTATTGAACACAAAGGTTTTAATTCAACTCGATTTTGGAAATAATTCTCCTTAGGGAGTGACCTTCACTTTTAAGTTTTGCTCAAACTTCACATAGAAATTTCCGGAACAAAAGCGATTTCCTCGACGCGCTACGACGTTGCGTTGTTAGCTGCGCGTTTTCCAGCTTAAAAAGGGGTCCCATTTTTCGAACAATGGCGGAACAGTCTTCGATTGACCGCAAAAGGAACATCGTGAAGTTGAAAGCAGGTTAGGAAGGACCTGTTGCGTAGTAAGACGACTTGCGTCGAGCCGAGCACTGACGGATTTACAAGACAAGCAATTTCCGTTGCTTGTTGCAAAGCCATATCGTTGACGTCAACACATTCAAACAAAGTTTTGATGATTAGAACACCATGGCTCTTTCATAAAACCACACTAAAGTGGAAAGCATTTTAATAGTCACCTTAATTCTTTCCACGGCATCCGTTTATCACATGTTAGCAACGTAAATCGCTTTTTATTTTTCAAAACCTTAAAGTGCACTACAGTACATAAACATAAACGTTGTGCTAGACACGGGCGTCGGAAAGATTTTTTCCAGGGGGGCCAATAGTGGCTTTATCCAAGGGTAGCTAAAATGATTTTTCCAGAGGGGGCAAAAGTGTTGATTTTTAAATTTCATTTTACCCACTCGAAACTGAGAAAACAATCTTTTTTGCTAAATATTTAATAGTAAATTATCAAATTTCCAAATCCAGGGTCCTTGCCCCCCTGCCCCAACCTTCCGACGCCCATGGTGCTAGAAATGAGCTCCTAAACTCTGTTCGAAATTGTTCTAAATGTTTCTGTTATATGCGCTTCACCTACCGCATCACGATTTTTCTCAACGTTTTTCAGATTTGCGAGCAATTGTGAAAGCTCTTTTACATTCAATCCGTGCGCTGAAGGATGCTGTGGCACTCACTGTGTTCATCGTATCTGTGTTTGCCCTGGTGGGATATCAACTTTTCCATGGCACCTTGAGGCAAAAGTGCGTTAGAATTCCAGGCACCACCGATCTGCCGCCAGACTCGCTGTATATGTCTCTTGTAGAGGGAGAGAACTTGTTTGAAGGCGCTAACTCGTCTTCCTTTCCGCTTGCATTAACAAGCCAAGATTTCAGGACTACGCCTGAGCTGCAAAACAAAAGCGGCAACGCCCTTGCATTTCTATCTATGTCGCTATTGCCTCTATACAGAACTGCCGGCGCCCAAGGTGACGGTAAGCAATGTCACGAATACATGAGACATCCAGATGCAAACGGAAAGGACTGGAGCTACGAAGATGCCACATTGCTGAGGGAGATAACAGAGGCAGCAAACGCGACCATTTTCGCTCATAATGCAAGCACCACTCACAGAATTGATGAATGCTTTTTGAAAGGAAAAGCTTTTTTAGAGACGCACAGGTGGTCATCGCTGCTTGGGCACTCGCAAACCAAACAAGCGGACAGCAATACAAGCTCCAACACTTTCCTACTTAACACTACGAACGACGCTCACGCAATCAACGTCAGCGCGCAGTTTTACGTCGCAGACTTGGCATGCGTAAACAATGCTAGTAAGCCGGAGAAAAGTGACCAATGGTCGCCCCAAAACGTCACTAACGTGACGTCAGATTTCACTCTGTATTTTGATGACAATACAACGGGTATTGATCTGCAAAGCAAAGTTTGGTTGTACTTTCGAGAAAACGTTCCAAGGTGGAACGCTCGACAATATGTCGTGATCTTTCAACTCAAGACGTCACTGACTAATGACGTCGTCCCACCGTATTTCGTGTTTTTATCTGAGAAGTCGGACCTGGGCGAAGAGCAGCAGGATTGGTACGAAAACACAGATAACTTCTGTATGGTCATTCCAAGCACAGGCTCCTTCTACTATCCAAATTCGTCCAACCGTCCACCACCCGAACCGATTTACTGCGCAATTGGAGATGAAGAGTAAGGGTTTCGCTCATAGAATAGGATTGCTGTTTATTTTATCTAATTATCTACGGTATTAAAGCAGTTTTGATAGAAACTTTGATTTGATGATGCTAAATTCAGTATGCTTATGATTAGAGATTAAAATGTTTTATATCAAAATATTAGGTATGTATTACATTCAAATATGCCCTGTTTGATGATCATATTTGGATTTTTTTTAATTTTCTAGTGTATTTTTTATCATCGGTCGGTAAATAAAAAGTGTTTTGAAAGTGTACCAGTTATAGGTGGAAAACTTCTTGGCCTTACACGTTTTCGTTATGGCAGGCCTGATAACAATGGGAAAAAGAACTAAACACTGGGCGCTGCTTGCAACTGTGGAATTTATTTTCTCTTGCAGGACTTGTCCTCGTGGTTATGAATGCGTTTCCGCTGGTCCCAATCCAGACTACGGCTACACTACATATGATCACTTCTTTCTCGCTTTTCTTACCTCATTTCGTTTGGTAGCGCTAGACGCATGGGGTCGCTTGTACTACCTGGTATGTGCGCATGCTTTTTGCCGACTGAAGAGTGTCATCAATCTCCTTTTTGTTCTTCGTTAATCTTCTGATCTTAGCCATTTGAAAGAATACAAGAAATTGAAGCTCGTCACACAAATATTTTGATTCAGTAAGAGTCCCAAATCGTTACGCCTGCTTATTTTAGCTTATTTACTGCCAAAAAAATTCTCTGTAGGATCTTCGCATGGCATATATATTAACTTATTTATTAACTTACGTTTCTTTTCATTGGCGAAGAGCTACATTTTTAATTGTTCTTCGTTGAATTTTGAAAAGGAGAAAGGGCTTTCATCGTTTCATCATTATACGAGTACGAGTTTTAGCTTTTTATTAGGTTATTTTTGAGCATCTAATGAATCAAACATTTTGCTGGTATGACAAGGCGTCTTCAGAGACAGTTAAAACAAAAAATATTTTCTTGTCCGCCTATTCCTGATATATAAATGAGACACTTTTTTCCTTAGCTGTTATGCATTTTTCAGTTGTAACTGCAACTCGTGTAAACAAACCAGGATTTCGAACACCGTTTCTGTCTACCTCTAACGTTTCTGCATACCATGACGAAACAGAATTGTTTGGCATGAACATTGCTCTTAAACACAGTAAAAAATTTAATTAAGCATGCCAGGGTAGCCGATGATCTTAGCCACTACGTGTGATTGATGGAATGCCCAACCACTAATTCGTAGTGACTAGCATGCTGTGAGTTGCCCCTAGCGGTGTAATGTCCCAGCTTATTACAAACTATTAAGGCTGCGGAAGAATTGGCCGCAGGAAGAAAAGGATGACGTTTCATGAGAGAAATTGTATTTGCGATAATGGTCAAACGCCTGATGTTGGAACAATTGTGATGTCATCAAGCGATGCAACGTATGGCCCTATAACAACGAAGATAAGATGTTCCGTGGTAGTAGAGCGAGTAATTGCTGGATCATCTTTTCAAGTGAAAATCAGCTTGTGCGCAGAAAAAGAGATGCGTGTCTAGGAGACCGCAGTGCACCAAATGCGAAAAGCTGCCATTTGATGAATAAGCGCTTGCAAGTAAATTAAGCCAAATCGAGGTATGTAAAGTAGCGAATTAGCAGCTTGCCTGATACTTCAAGCGAAATGTTGGACGCACCTGCTCCATTATGTCCAAATGTAATGTTGTTAAAAGGTGCGCTGCTGATGGGATGGAAAGTTGGTCGGAACGTACGACAAAAAGTTTGATCTCAAATATTGTTCAAACTTCTCGTGAACATGAACTCCCTGCACACATGTACTGTGCTTATGATTGCAGACACTGCACACCGTTGGAAGAGCCTACGCGTTATTCTACGTTGTGGTAGTTTTACTTGGATCGTATTATCTAATCAACCTCATCTTGGCTGTCGTGTATATGTCGTACGAAGAACAGAATGCAGAGGTCGAAGATGAAGAACTAGTACGTAATGCTGTTTACTGGTATAGCCCTGTTGTGTCATAGAGCGTTCATTAGCATTTGTCTGGCCCAATTCTTGTGCAGATTTACATATTTCCTTCTGTTTCTTGTAGGAAGCCCGAGTGAGGGAAGCGGAGAAAATGGAAGTAAGTACTTTTTGTGATAAAGTTGCTGTTTGCAGTAACAACCATCCCAGTGAAAATTTGAAAATGACTTTATTTACCATAGTTTACAGTTCGAAATTGTTAACAGTGAAAAAGCGACAATTTTCAGATCTTCTGCATGTCTAAGCAGCAAAGAAATGTTTAGCTTTCAGTGCAAATATTTGCAAGCAACAGGAACACTTCAAATGATTATATACGTTTCCAGGAAGAAAATAGAGATGACGTAGTGAGCATAAGGTATGACAATGAGGATTCGAACAGCGACAGTGATCACCACGACCAAGAACGAGGTTGCCGGCGGATGAGTCTGATCACGACCTCCCTGACCTCGCATGAGCGCGCGCCCAACGTTGATGGCGGTCTCAGCCACTTGGATTACCTGGAAAGCATTAGGAGAAGGCGGAGAATGCTCAGAAGAAGATCGGTGATCATGCTGGGAAGAGATCCGAATAGCGAGGAGGAAGAACCACTGAACTGGCAAAGAAGAAGCATCACCCGCCGAAGAAGTGTTAGAGGGAGGATTGAATCCTGCAGTCATTCGTTAGTGGCATAAACATTTGTACACTTATTATCAGATATATTTGTTTTGTTTATTTGATAAACACTGGCCCATGATCGCCCCGTGCGTATTAACCTTATCCCTATAACTGTATCCTTATGTCAGTATATTGCTTGTTAAAATTATTTTAAAAAGCATTATCTTGTATTTCTATGACAGATAGTTATACGCTTTTGAGGAATTCTAAGATATTTTAATCACGTGATATCTTCCCTGCTATAGATTTATTGGAGGATTGCCATGCTCGCTTGAAGATGGGCGAGGGCACAAAGTTTTGCTCCAGCAGTTGATGTGCTTCTTGGCACTTTTTCCACAGGCCACGTCCGGACAGTTCGGATTGCTCCTGCGAAGACCTGAGACGTTCGGTCCGGCACCGACGAAGCAGATCGGGTCATCGTTCGCGAAGGCGCCAGAAAACAAGCTTTTCTCAGCCCTCAACCCCCGTAATGAGAAGAGCTAAGATTCCCTCCCCGTTGTTTCAGTTCACTGTAACCGAAGCAGATGACTGCAGAACTGCGAACCAAAGTAAGAGCCATGTTTACAAACTCTGCTCTACTGGGGACTCCTGATATTATGTTACTTTTGTTTTTCCCTTTTCTCAGTAAACGCAAAAGAAGTTAACCTATGGGTGGCTATGCGTTGTTACTAACCGGTAACTATCCCTCCGCACGTCCTTGTTTACAATGTGAAGGTTTCCACCTTTCACAGGCAAATATTCCAGACAGTAAAAGTCACTATGAAAAGAATCATAAAATTGAAATGAGTGAATGAGTTGTAACTTTTTTTAGAAAATTAACCCGTGTCACTTCTTACAATCAAAAGTTCTGCGCTTAATACTTGCAATCCTTATTTCGCAAATGCTGGAACTGCTGACACCTTTCAGTGCAGCGGTAAAAGAAATAAATGTTGCTGAGTTTTGTGGAGAGTAACAGATAAAGGCAGGCTTGTGAATGCTGAGCTACCACTTTCAAAAATCTCTCGTTTCATAAAATCAGGTTACTTATGAGAATCACGCATACCTTCAAAGATTTTGGTATGAGTTGATATTATTTAGTTATTTTTGGCAGCCGGTTTCAAGGAACCTGCCTATGGAGACCAAGAACCTTGTTCACCACAAACTGATAAACAATTCTTATCCATTGAGTCAGCGTATTTCCGGTCAAGGCTGGATTCTACTGGTTCAGGATCTGATATCTCAACCTGTCATAGTGTCCCTGAAAAATATCCTTGTAAGTGCAAACTGCCGACTGGTTTGTTTGCTAAGATTTATATAACAAGGCAGCAGGCTGCACTTCGTACGTGGCTGAATGTACTAGTTTCAGTAAATGGTCCAGAAAGAAGTACCAAGTTTTTATGAAGCTCGGAAAGGTCGGAAACAAATTTTTTAAAGATTAAGCACGGCACGTTTTTTGGAAAACATTTACGCGAAGCTGCACTGAGGTTAAGAGCTTCCGTACAACCAATTACTGAATTCGGGCACATTGCTGATGGTGAATATCTATTGTGGTAGAAAACGCACTTCTTATTGGTCTTCTGAAAACAAATAGCAGCCTGTTTCAAATCCAGAAAGCGACCACCGATAAAACAGCGATGCTAAGTTCCGCATTTTGAAGAGGTTATTTTCGAACGTGTCACGCAATCTAAGTTGGTGCTAACAAGCTGAGTAATACCACCGCTGGTCAATCACTTAAAAACTCATTACACTGCACATTTTTGATGTGTGAAATTCGAGGATGGGCTAAGGACCAGTGGGCATGGCGTTAGCTTGATGTGTCGGTTCTTTGTAGAAGCAAGCTTACAAGGTTTTATCCTTGTTAGAAAACACAGTTCAAGCAGGCATCTCTCGCTGAGCGGAATCAAAACTGAAAGCAAATAAATATGTTTAATAATTGAAACCGTATGGTGCACTTTGTGTGCGAATTAAAATATTTTTTGATTGCCTGCCTTTTAAAATTGTCCTACTTTGGAAAAAATTCACGGACGTTTGCGAAATTTTTTGGGACGAAATTTGTCTTGGGCAACAATTTTGCTTTTGTGTTTGGCCAGGTTCACCTTTGAGCGGAACTTTGAAAGTGCCTTTTTTTCGGAGAGAACGTCGTCTCAGTGAGACGTTGTCAGTGGGCGATGAAGAGTCTATTTGTTGTCAGGTACAATCTCAACTTTGCGATCATTCACTGGAAGAGTTTCTATTTAACAGTGAAAATTTTACATCGTGTGTAGTCCGCTGTAGCTGAGTTTGTATTGTTGACACTGTATAATCGATATGTGAGTGAAAGGGTATCAGTTAATTCTTTCGGTTCCCTTGCAATTTAAAATAAACACAAGAGCTATTTAGGTCCACACTGTAATCTTTGTGTGAACAAAATGATTTTGGCATTTCACTCAGAAACGAAATGGAGTTATTACTTAAAATTACGGCAAATTAGTTTTAACCCATAGCAAATCTCTTCAATTATGTTCATGATTGTTTTGCGGTTATAATTCAACGAATGTCTAACTTCTTCGGTTGTCAATCAATCCAATCTGGTCTCTGACTGAGTTACACGGTCGCCGTGATCGTTCTAATTTGCTGTGCAGTTAATTACTGATTGACGGGCAGCGTTTTAGTTAGGCCCATGACGTAGTGTTGGAATCAACTCTGCAAGAAAGAAAGTGTGCTATTCAATCGACTGTCCGCCCACATTAAAATATTCAGAGGAAACTTTGCTTGCAGTACCTGCGGTACTCATGGAAAAGTTTCGAACAAGCTGATTTACCATTCCCATCAGCCGACAAGATCAAAATCAGCAATGCATTTGTAGGGTACTCTATCTTGAAGAACCGGATGTGGGGGCCGTCGGTAGATTACAATTCCATAGAGATTCTTACCATTTGAGGGGTCATCTTATTTGTTGCAGGAGCACAGGTCAGTCTCCCACCTAAGCGACCCGACCTCTTGAAATTTCCAAGCCAGTGTAAGGCGAAATAAAGGCTTCCACTACTTCGACCGCTAAAAACTGTGCAGCAACACTCTAATTTTGATTGTCTCCTTTGAATATATTCAGATGTTCAACAAAATCTTCAATACACTTGAAAGTGAAGTCAGAACAACGTAACGTTAAACGGTCTGGTGTAGACTAACGGTGAACAACAGCTTTGAGCGTTCACATGAGCGACCGGAAACAGCGGCCAATTGCCGTGGTGTAGGTTTCCAGGCTATCGTGTCGAGTGTTTTTGTACCGTTCGCAAATTACATTGCATTGACTCAAGAACAGCATATTGCTTGAAATCGCGCAGTAACAATGCACAAAACATTAAAGCACAAATGTATCCACTATACATTGTTTGCCAGCATTTCCGTTACTCTTAGGTGGTTCAGGCAGATGTAAACCATTCGCCTGAGACCGACAGGAACAGCGTTACTAGAAAGAAGTTGAATCACGCAATGCTTCCGAAGTATTCAGACGACAACAACGAAACCAAAGTCACGTTAAACAATAACAGAAAAGATTTGGTTGGAAGCGATGTCAAGATTGTCCTCCCACCAAGCTGTAAGTAATACATCAAAGTACGGATATATCTTTTACGGTATGTTGACTAGCTGCGGATTTTGTCGTGTAGTGAGTTCATGGGCTAAGTTTTAGCTGCAACTCCAAGATGCATGCTTGGTACTTTCCAATATTTTCGAACTATCGAGTTGTTTTATTACTGATATGATGTTGCTAATTCAGAAATTTATATCAGTCTTGAAACCCACGCCAATATTTTGTTCCTAATGACGAGCTAATATTAAACAGTGTTTATTTGTCATAAAGATGACACCCTCATACGCACTAGCAAAACGCAAATAGGAACTGATTTTCTGGCCACCGATGAAAAAATCCGCTTGGGGAATGGCAAGATTTCTCGAAGGAGTTCGTCATGCTCACAGTCAACGTCAACGATGCACCAAGGGAAACCCTCCGGAAAAGTAAGTGATGCTCTTGAGATTGAAAAACCAAATCAGTCTGAGTCAATTGACTTCAGTCTGATGTCCGTTCTTCTGCGTTCTATACCTGCTCCAGTTCATTGACTAAAACAACTGTTGCGGCTCGTGCTAGAAGATGCGAACATGTAACGGCAAGAACGCCAAGTCTGCAAGTGCAACGGGCAAGCAATAATAGAGGTTACCCACTCAACCAGATTCACACTGTTGCTGGCACGCCACTTCATTCTTCCTGATTGCGTGCCTTGGACATGTGACGCGATGTCCTGTCACATCTGACCTACCGTTGGGTTTCATTTTTGTTGGATATATTAACTTCGGCAGTTTACTCGAGCAACCACTGAATCTTGCATGCGGTGAATTCGTTGAAAAGCAGGAGACGTCACATACTTTCCAGTAAGCACGAGCCGCAATTCGAAGGGATTTTAGTCGTTTGACTGAAGCTACGTTATCGCTAGCGATTCGCTGCGTTAAAAGCTAGCTGCAGCTACGTTACAGCATAATTAAACCTCTGAAATAAGCAAAGCCCATTGTAAGCGCAACGTGTTGCCTCTGCCCACTAGTAACACAGGTGTTACGTATACCATGTGCTTGAATGTTGCTCACTGGGGAAATGCTGTAACGCCTTTGACAAAATTTATTGTTCGAACGTGGGTAAAGCTGAACATCTTGTTTATGTGCAGACAAAAACAGATGGTTCCAGCAATGGCTCAGACGAGATAACGCAACTAGCAGGTATGATATTAATACGTTATCATCATTTCATTTGTACATGTGCAGAACACATCATGCTTCAGTGTTCACACATCGATGAGTAGCAGAGGCCATTAACGCTACATGAGAACCAGAGCCACTTTTGCGAAAAGTTTTGATATAACTTTTAAGAAGGTTTTTTGCAAGCTTAGTTTATTAGTTCAGAAGTGAATCGCCCAACGGAGTGGCATGAAGTGACGTTACAATGATCGTGCGTGCTAACTTCTGGAGCGCATTGTCAAATCGAGTAACGCAAACCTCGCGTTGAACAAGTGTTTCATATTTGCGTTACTGAACATAATCATGACACTGCTGGCAACAAGCAACACAGTATGCCTTTAATCTTTTGGAATTTTGCAGAACATCGATCAAAACGAGCTGGCCCAAAGTTCGGTGAAGTGCTTCGTAGAAAATGGCGAAGGTTCTGGAAAATCTTCCTCAACGCTTTTGCAAAATGGAACTGCTGCCCGGCTGGATGGAGAGTAAGTCGGTGGTAACTTTAGCGGTCTGTTAGCGCCGATATATGAACTTACTGTATAGTGCGACTAACCGTCGCAAATAGAAATTTCGCCTGTGGTAAGTTGCAATAGCTTCGTCAGGCATTAGCGTCTGAAAAACGCAATCACGAACACAAACTAATTGTACCTTGGTCTCACTGCTCAATTCGATGAGATATTTCACGGTGCAATTACGCTTTGAAACAGAAAACCAGTAGCACTGGCTAACTTTTTCTGTCTCTCTGACGTAATTCATTGTATACTTTTATTTCAGAAAGTTCGAGAGAGTTTGGAGAACGTGGTACTGAACCCGTTTACCGATTTGTTCATCACCCTGTGCATTGTTTTCAACACTTTGTTTTTGTGCATCGAGCATCACCCAATGGAAGAAAGCTTTGCAAAGATGTTGGAAAACGCAAATTTGGTAAGTTTTTACCTTTCTTATCTTTTAGTTTGACTGAAGAAATAGCAAGGACCATTCAAGCTTTCAAATATTTTCGGTTAAGAAGCAGTTGCAATTTACGGACAAACGTCCCTCATAATACATCATATTCTGAGACTCTATTTAGATAAGGACTGAAGACAAACGCAAAACTAGTTTGCCTGTGCAATAAATTGTGGTCGATTTACTTGCGCCATTTTTGCGGCTTACAACTGTGGAATAGTAGATACGTGCAAGTTCTAATCATCGCAAAAGTATGAAAGCAGAAACAAGCAGGCAGATTCCTCAGAAGCTCGCTGCGAGGCTACAGTTTGTTTTGTCATTATCCGAGATGCATCAGTAAGGCAGTCCTAATTCAAACAAGGTGGGTAACGTGCACATTTTGCATTAAGTTTATACCACCTACATTCAAACGAAAGTTTTTCTTGCTCAATAACACGAGGCTTCGCAATTGCACTTGAACTAATTGTGTCGTACGTACTCCAAATAGTGATGAAGTTCGTTAACTTCTAATGTTGCAAATTCTTTCACTTCTCAAACAATAATATAATTGCCTGGTGAAAAAATCAAGATTTATTGAAAAACTATCACAAACAAAAAAAAACATCTATCAAAAGGAATCCTTTCACAGCCAATAACCAGACACTCTGATTTTATCAGAGTATATATTTTGCATTCAGAGCAAGCATCTTCAGCTATGCGAAGTGTATGAAAGTATTAAATAAAATAAAATTCACAATCAGTGTAGCATAGCTAACCAGATGTGAATAATTAATTGACAAGAATGCATAACCAGCTACCCATCCTGCAAAGGATAGGCAAATGCCTTTGCGGGACAACTGTACAAAACAATCTATCAAGGGTATAGTAACGTAACAAGCAAGTAAATAAGAGTTTAGTAGGCCAGAGTTTCCCAAACCGTGTGCCTCGAAAGAGGCTGAAGCGTGCCGCTAAAATGTCACGCTTTGGCAACATGCATATAAAATGTTTTGTCCATGAGGCTTTGCATTTACACTGTTCATCTTAACGTAATTGTAGGTTTTCGCCTTCATAAAGCAGGTGTGCCGCGGCCAAATCCAGAATTTATTAGTGTGCCTTTACGAAAAAAAGTTAGAGAAGCATTGCAGCAGGCTACAGAAAAGTGGTATAACGTACTTGCGAAAACATATTGACACAACCACGCGGTGCGTCTGTGGATGGTCTTAACTGGTCACAGATCCAAAACAAGGCGAAGTAGCGGATGTAAAGTCAACTCTAAGCCTTCTATTACGCAGCAGACAAGAACGTTAAAGCCGCAGAACACTTGACAACATTGAACATAAGCGATGGGTGACTACTAGATACAGCAAGCGAAACAACAAATATCAGTGATGTTGTTGGACGTATTGCCAGTTATTAGGAACATGTTCAAGAGCTCAAAACATCATCCAGATGGAATCCATGAAGCTTTGTAAGTCACAGCTTAACACACTGACGCTCTGCGAAGGGTCCTGATTAATAATGTTGATGTAAGGCTGTCTTCGAGGCGTTTTACTGGTCGTAGCTATTTGTAGCACGCTTTCCAATCGTAACACCAACCTGAAATATGGCCGATAATATTGGCAGTACCTATGTATATGGACATAGACAGACATGAGAGTTCTATAGCAGTCAACTAACACTGCAAATAAAACACGACTTAAAGAAGAAAAATAAATAAATAAATAAAACAGTCTAAAAGCACAAAATGAGAAAAGGTCAGATTGAACGAAAATTAGGAAACTATATAAAAGCAAAAACTTCGTAATCATACAATGAAGCAAAAAGATAAAATAAAATTGAGCTGAAATTTAAAAATGTTGATAAATTTACACCAAAGCTGCAAATATTTTTAAAAGTGGAAAAATTACACAGTTATTTTGAATGAGTGCTACCCGGACATTGATAGATTGCTAACAGTATCAAATTTTCTTCCTTCCTAAGTTGTGATTTTTATTCTCCGCAGTTATGACTTCATTTCCTTCTCTAGTTTCTCTGCAGCAACTTAAAGAAACAGTAATTGGCGGATGGCATAATCTTTTCCATTTTTTATCGTTTTCGAACACTTTTAGTTGGCTAATGTATGTCATAAAACACTAGGAAATCTTTAGCTGTGCTGATGTAAATTTTGCTGAATTTCTATCTGGTTGTACAATAGTGGTTACACAATTGTAGCTTGCAAAAGCGAAATTCTGTCAGGTACGAAGTTTATTACATGGGTCTTTATCGCAGGCGCACTTTCATTCGATGGTAGAAACGATGTTTTTTCTGTCAAGTAAATTTGTTACTTTTTGGGTTTTATCATTTGCTGCTCAAGATAACCATCTCACTGCAGCGTCCGCAGATTTGAGAACCGACAGCTTAAATTGCATAAATCAAGCGCAAAATTACGTAAATTAGAAATTGCAAGATCGTTTCATTGCAAATCAACAACTCCTGGTTACCAATTGACTCCGTATCTAACACTGAAGTCTAAATTGTAGTAATCTTTAGAAGACATACCGTTGTCCATCAACGCAGAATTCATTTATTATGAGAGTGCGCTTTCTCGCAATTAATTAACTTTTCTACATTTTTATGTTGGTAATTTTTATAAAAACTCTGCTATAACTCTATTTCAGTTCTTCACAATTGTTTTCACTGTTGAAATGGTCCTAAAGATTATTGGTCTCACCCCGTACATCTATTTTCGGCAAAGATGGAATCTCTTTGATGCATTTGTGGTTTTCTTCAGCTGCCTTGAATTAGTTCTCGATACAACGCAGGGTTTGTCTGCTTTGAGAGCATTTCGCCTGGTAAGTAGGAGCGTAGCAGCTTTTTAATATAACGTGTGCTCAGAGCATTGAACAATGAACAATGTGAAGCTTGTAGTGACACCTATCATTTCGTTAATGATTGCTTCAATCAAAGTGGCCTTGATAAGGACCAGAAGAATTGCACAAGAAGGTGGACTTAATAAAACGCATATTTCTGCAGCCGGCGATTCTCTTGCCGTGGATTTGTTTGTCAAGATAATATGCCTCGGTGGCGTGCCTTCGCGCTGGAGCATGCTACGTAATCCATATTTCCAAGTAGTAAACTTGGGCAAGAATCACGGATGCGACGAGAAGTATGAATAACACGCCTAATTATTGGTTTTATTATTTCCTTGAGTAGCTTTGACAGCGATTAAGGCAACTGCGTGTTGATTGTAAGTGAAAGCTACATCTTTCCCGATGCTGGTAACCGTTTTCCACAAAAGCAGTTCAGGCGTAGTTGCCGCGTTCCTAGGAGTGTCTTTGCTACACTGGCATAAGATGACACTGCCGTCAAAACACAGATGCGGATTCTGAAACTCGCAAAACAATGGCCTACGCTCAACAAACTACTCACAATGATCGGGACGACCGTTGGCAAGTTGTGGCACTTAACAATAGTCTTCATCCTGGTCATGTTCATATTTGCCTTGATCGGAATGCAACTGCTGCGGACTTCGTATCTCGAATACTACCAGGCAAGTTGAATTTCAGGTTGTGTTGTCAATTTTCGTAAACGCAAATCACGTTGTCTAAAAATCGAGGCAGACAGATTATCTTGTAAAGTAAACCATCGGTTTTGGCAACGACGCAGGATAATCAACCTCGTTGGAACTTCGTTGATTTTCCACACGCGGTAATGGTTGTATTCCGGATTCAATGTGGAGAATGGGTTGAAAACATGATCAACTGCTTGAACGTGGCATCTCCAGGCGTGTGCATTCCATTGTTCATCCTGGTCTACCTCATTGGAAACTTGGTGGTAAAGCGATCAAGAGCATTGCTTTTCTTTAGTTTTTTGGGTAGTGTGGTACAGAAGCAACACGCTTTGTACTGCACTACACCAAGACTTTATTTAACTTAGTTTACATTTCTACCGCCGCGCTCCCATAGGGATTTAGGCGAATGTATACCTCACAAAACAATTGTTTGCGCTCCTGTTATGCAAGCATTTGATAATTTACATTTAATTTGCCTCCTTGGGAAAAATTTAACTTGATAAAATATTTTTGCATGGGTACAAAAGGTGTCTTCATCTGTCTCATTTACTCTATATTTTATATATGAACTTTAGATACTCAACCTTTTCATTGCACTGCTGCTGAATTCCTTAAGTGGAGACGCCTTGCAGCAACCTACAACAGAAAAAAACAGCATATCGGCAGCTTTGCGGCACGTGGTTCTGTGGGGAAGGAAAGTAAAGAAGCGTTTATCTCAAATTCCTTTAGACGTAAGTATTTCTTAAAATATGAGTAGTGCACGTTTGTGCGGGTATGTAAGCACAAAGTTTTCGTATCCTCGTCGAACTCCGAATTCAGCTGACATTTTAATTGTCTATTTTCTTATTTGTTGTGTTGAAAAATTTCCTCTTCTTTGAGCATTCTCCCACAATTTCCTATAAGATATTTGTATGAGTGCACTTCAGGTGTCCTTGTATACGTTGTTTTGTAAATATTTTTTAATAAAGCAGGTTGGAACTGTTCATCTAAAGGTTGCTTGTTGCTCGCTAAAGAATGCAACAATCACAACGTTCAGTTTAAAAGTGTACCTCTGACAGCTACGCTTGTAGAAAAGGTTTTGGTGCTTTTGCAACTATAAAAACACAAGCAGAAATTGGTTGTTTCGGACCAGTAGCAAGCTGAGTAAAGATCAAGCTGAGTGGAGAATCACTTAGAAAAGATCGTGATAAAATCACAAAAAGTTTCATGATATTGGTCTTACCAAGAGTAGCATTTTCTTTTGCACTAGCAATGTGACCAGTGGCGGATCCTTTCTGTGATCTCATACGTGAAGACCGTACTGCGGAGGATGAAAGTTTCTTATTCTTCTTGTAGTTTTCTGCTAAAATCGCGGGTTTTAACGTGGCTGTTTAATCTTTCACACTTCCTATATCGCTAGTGGAATTCAATTAAAGGCGCAGAATAACTTCTAGTAGATTTTCATTGTGAGGCTTACTCGTAAAAACGACGAACGAAACACGGCCATGCACCAATGGCGGTAGATAGAGGTTGACATTACTCGGTGATGACACATCTAAGACATTCCAATCGATCGCTTCTTTACATCGGACAACTCAAGACGTCAAAATGATAGCACTTTAAAGCAGAGGAACTTATCAATTAAAACGATTCGTTAGAGAAAATTCAACAAAGAAAGGTAAATTACCTCACCTCATATGAAATGAATCATTGATTCGAACAGAGCAAATGATGGTGGTGACTAAGCACGTAGTGACTGACACACAGTGGTGCTAAAAAGTGAGTATTTTTTTTCGCCCTGTTGCTCTCAACTTGATCAGACCATACTTGCTGTTGCAACAGTTGCATTGCCAGGTTTTCGTGTTTTCTGGGTGAAGCAAACAAAAACCGGGAAGCCACATTCAAATATAGGGCACTAACTGCCGGGCAACCCGGCGCAACCGGCCCACTTTGGCCACTACCGTGTGTAGCAAATCCTTATCGAAGGGATCCGGGAAGATGCCATTTCATTCTACAGCAGTGTTGTGAGCATTTTAAGTTTATTTGTTGCAGCCAAATTCAGTTTGACAAATGTGGTGTGCTTGTAGACATACTGCTGCCTTCTGGTGAAGCTTGGTGTGAGGAGCTCACCGGCAAAGATCATCGATAGCATTCCAGCATTTGTCGAAATGAGAAACCTTGATAATGGAGTGAGAAATGGCAAGTTAAAAGTGGCACAACCATCAATGTCAAACGACCTAGCTGATGAAGGTTGGCCTAGACTTTCGAAATTTTTGATATAAAGTTGATTTCACGTAATGTTCGAATGTGCCATTATGTCTTTGCAAACAAGATCAGTTACTGACACAGGGTCGCCTGAGTTATTTGTTCTGTTTCTGATAAAAAGTTGAAGCTTTTTGCAGAAATACAATAACCCGACTCCTGCACTTGTCATGCTTTTAAAGAGTCTGAAGCTCCAGCCGAAACCGATACCCTTGTGATCACAACCGCCACCAGTAACGGTCACGCTCACCGGTCTTCTAGCACCAAGATCGATGCGGACGAAGCGATTGAACAGCAAAACACGGAAAAGCGAAGAACCCGTAGACATCATCATCACCGGCACAGTAACAGACTTCATCGGCACCATCCGTCAAGGCACCGCCAACCCGTACAAAACGGAAATACTGCGTCAGAAAGGATCTCCGAATGCAGTCAAACACATGACGGCCAAGGCGACCATGAGGTGTCAGTTGCAAACGCTTTGACGTCAAATTCTGATGTTCACGGTCTGTCAAGGGTTCGGCGTCACTCTTGCAGACGACATTCTGTTTCGTCGGTTCCTCGTATACGACGCGAGAGCGCCATCAGTGTCTCTGAAGAGACATCGGGCAAACCTCGCGGAAATGTTTCACCACGGTTGCAAAAAAAGCGAGACACCGTTCACAGTCCAGCCAAGGTAAGTCATTTCTTAACCAAACTGTAGAAAACTATTTTTGAAGTTTAGTGGACATCTTCCTAAACCATTTACCCTGTAAGAAAACTATAATTTTGTTTATACCAGCAAAAACATTTTAGTTGCAATTTCTTTGACCCGTTTTAACTACAAAGCTCCTTCCACATCGTTTGCTTTTCAGCCAAGTCTCAGTTGCTTCATCTAAGGCTAATTTTCTGTAAGGGAATAAAAACTTAAACATCGCAGTTATAGATTAAATAATCGTTTTATTGTCAACATGTTATTTATATGTAATGCTAATTGCAAACACACAGGCATATTCCGCCTAAAACCTTAATTCTTGCTATGATGTTTCTAGATATTCAGTCTTGCCTCACTTGACTCGTGCAATGATTCTATTAAAATAGACGAAGAAGAAGAAGAGGTTGAAGAAGAAAAAGCTGAAAGCTGTGACGATGACCAAAAGGTTTCCTGCACATAGCTTACTAGAACCTGTGTTATAATCCCAATAGATTTTTGTTTGAGTAAAAAACAAATGCAGGCACTTGCGTTAAGTTTTTTCCACGGTCTGCTTCAGTTTTGGTTCTTCTACGAATTTGAAAGCTTTATTTTTGCGTGAAAATCTCTTCTTGTCAAAACATCAACACTTACTTATCTCACACTATCAAACCAAACGTGAACTATAGATTAAACCAATGACACATTATGGGGTGAGCGCCTTGGATTTTTCGAAGAAGTAGGCTTTATATCAAAATTCATACGCATAATAGCTGGTTATAGCTAGAGGCTGCCCAAAAAGAATTATTTTCCTCGAAAATGAGCACAAACGGAGTGAATTGTGACAAAAGTGCAAAAGAGTTTTTTGTTTATCGTTTCTGGTTCACCGTGAACTTCAACCAGACCTAAAATTACGAAAGAAAAGTGAAATCTCAGGTTTTGTAATCCCAGGTCATAAGGCACCTAATTTTTTACCAATGAGCGACTTTTACATCAAGTGTTGCCCGACAACTTTGTTTCTTATACAGAAAGACAAACTTGACCCATGCTTACCTTTCCTCCCTGGTGAACCACTGGAAGAGGGAGCTTGGTTCAGAATCCGCTCTTTCACTCATAAGGTGGTGGTCCACCGTTACTTTGATCACGTGGTCATTTTCTGCATTCTATTAAGCAGTGTAACCCTAGTGAGTATTGTTAAGTTTTTTGTTGTTTAGCGTATCATGAATAAACATTACAGTATGTATGCAAATGTGTGGATTTCAACATGTTTCTTTGAACTGGCTTTTATTCAATTTAAATACAGTATATTAGGTTCATGTGAATTTTTAATGTTGTTTTTGAGCAACTTCGTTCATTATAATATATTCAACTGTTTATAGGAATGAAATATACCCAATTCTGTTTCATTTTAATTTCATTAAAAGACATTTCATATCAAGGCATGAAGTTCTGCAGCCATTCTTGAAATTTCATTATTGCGAATAAAGTATTTCACTGTTTAAAGAATTAAAAAAAAAACTTTAGCACATTAGAAGCTGATGCCAAGCAACGCGTGTTGTTGCATATGTTAACTACAAAAATTAAACGCTGTTGTTAACATTCGTGACATTAATCAGGTTGATGCAACTTTTTCCATCATCCTTTTGCACGTTTTCACAATTTTGGCATCAGCTGGAGCATATTTGATTTTTACAAAATTAATTTCGCCATATAAATCATACAGCGCTGATGAGTTCGTATTCAGTTGGTTCAAAGTGGTTGTTGGAAATCAAATCTTTCAAAGACATTGTTGGAAATAATTTTTCTTTGAGGAGAAAATTGAAAATGTGTTTTTTTCCCAAATAGTCGCATGTTTCAAAAACAATGCGAACAAATAAGCTTTTATTCCCAATAATGTTGCATTTTTCGTGCGCATTCTACAGTATTACAATAGTTAACAATATGCAGGTTTAATCTAAAAAGTGGTGCTGCAGTGACTGGCAATTGACATGTTAACTAGGCCTTTGAAGACGTTCACATTGACAACAATCCTGCCATGAAGAATTTTGTACATATCATTGATATTTTTTGCTGCGTTTTCTTCTTTTTGGAAATGATACTGAAGTGGATTGGTTATGGATTGAAAAAGTATTTCACAAACGCCTGGTGCATTTTGGACTTCGTGATCGTAACGGTAAGCTGCATCTTTAACGAAAACTTGTCAAATGTCACTCTACGTTCTAGAAATGTTTAATGGCAAAGCATTGCACTTCCATGATGTCTACAAAAAATCCAAGTTTTTGACAGATGTGGCCCCAGGTACATTCGTGCGTATAATTGTTTACCATATAGCACCGAAATAGCTATTGCTAAGAATTCAATATATAAGAGGCATCAGGTATGTTTCTATGAAAAAATTGGCATACACACATGTTTGCGGAAGTGACTGTTACAAGGATTATGGGAATTCTATGCCGATTTAAAATCAGTTTTTATTTTTAACGAACAGCCGGTTTAATGTGTTGATTCGATTTGTGGATAAAAAAGCATCCGAAATGGCTGCACTACAAAACAGTAAGTTCTTTTCAGTAACGTCGTGCCTCCATGGGTTGGGGAACGGTCTCCTCCAGATTTTTGAACCAGAAATTTTTCACTTGTTTTTCGATGCCCGTACGCTTGGGCTGATGAGAGGGCATATTTCATTAAACAAATATCGAAGACTTTTTTACTTTTCACTTCAAAAATAATACCTGCTCCTCAAAAATTTTTCGTCTGTATTCCTTCAAAATTCTCAAAGTAATGCTAAAGCTTCTTCATTTTTTTAAAGATTTCAATCCTCAACCTCACACTCTCGGGTTCACAAAGCAATCTGAGCGCGCTGCGAGTGCTTCGGACGTTTCGCGCTTTGCGGCCACTGCGGGCGTTGTCGAGATTTGAAGGAATGAAGGTAAAAGATCAACCTTGTCCTTGTCGTTTCAAGCACCAGCACTTTGCCTGTCAAACCGCCGTCGAAACACTGGTGCTGCACTGACGACGGAGGCGCATTGTTGGGTGCAGTTTGATTGTTGACGATTCGATCGCGTGACATGACCGATGCCGAAAGAATTTCGTAGAACTTGTTATTTTGCCTTCATCGGGTAGTGGTCAATCAGTTTGGAGCTTGCTTGCGGTTTTCTGAATAGTAAAAAGTCTGCAGCTTTGACCAGCTCAGATGAGTCTGTTATGCAGCAACGACCTTTACGACAACGACCTTGTTTGTTTATAGATCGTTGTGGATGCTTTGATACGAGCCGTACCATCCATCGCACACGTATCGTTAATTTGTGTCATGTTCTGGTTGATTTTCAGGTAAGTCATCGGTAATAATTCAAAGAATAGAACCCTGCTATAAGACTTTCTGTCTGTTCGTACCTATACTGTTCAAACAGCGTTGTATTCCAAAAACTGTATACGAAGTTTGCGATTGAGCAGAGATCAATCTATGTTGCGTCTATTTTATTTTTGCGCAAAAGTTTTTTTAGAATAGTAAAATGATTAAAGGATCATAAAAAATAAGAATCACTTCTTTAACCAAAATCACCCCAAAATGCTGCACTGCCACTTTTCAGGTGCTTTTTTATTTTCCAGCATCCTCGGAGTCAATTTATTTGCTGGGCGTTTGGGGAGGTGTGTGGCGCTGCCGACCAACGACATTTTGCCAAGAAGGTTTGCACCCAACGATACGATCCCCGTCAATCTGCCGTCAAGTTATTCGAACAAGACGCTGGAGGAATTGTGTTCGCGAAACAACACGCAATTGATCCAGTACTTGAACAGCGATAAAACTGTTTCTGGCATCGATCCCATAACGTTTTTGCCAGCTGTGCGGGACAAAACGGAATGCCTGATGTGCAGCGAAATGTAAGTTACTCTGTTCAGGGCTTGACTGACTGAAGCAATTGAACTGTGATTTTGTTATTGATTGAATGACTGCATCTATCCTATACTAGTTAGATTGGCTTGAGAATTTTTAAATAAGATGTATGATTTTTATTCCGTATGGCTTCACTAAAACTTCATGCGTTTTGGAAAACCTGACTACTATAATTATGAGCTTGCTAAATACGTGCATTTATGGCAGTTACGCAAAGTATTAACAATGTTGTTTCAATACGATCTGATTGGCAAACACAGTATCTGTTCAAAAGTTGCTCGAATTAACTGGTGTTTAAACAAGGCTATTTGTTGTATGGTTCCTCTCCGGCTGCATGGTCCAGTCCACATTCTTTTCAGCTATGTTTGTAAATTGATGGCGCTACATTTGATAAGCCTAAAAAATAAGCTTTTTCTCAGGTTAAACACAAGTGATATTAACTGGCAAATTCCAAACATCAACTTTGACAGTGCGTTGCGAGGGTATCTTGTATTAATGCAAGTAAGTAAATTCGTTTTTTGTACGAAGGCACTGGATTAATGAAATGCTGAAAGAAATATTTGAAATGTCAAGACTAGGTTGACGTCGGTTTCAAAGATGTAATATGAATAGAAATGTTTTCAAACAAATTACACAAGTTCAACATGAAAATGTTAGGTTGACTAAGTATTCCAAATAATTTAATCTTCTTTGCGATAAGCGAGATTTTAGAAGTTGCATGCTTCGGAACATGAAGGTACGAAAATAAAACATGCAAGGAGCGTTCAGTGAATAAGATTCCTCAAAATCTTGGATTGCGAGAACGTTGAAATGAATTAATGACAAAACTGCAAAATTTCACAGGTAGCTACGTTCAATGGTTGGCTAGAAATTATGGAAAGTGCTGTTGACGTCACCGGAGTGGAAGAACAGCCTGTGTACGAAGCATCTTTCTATAATTACATTTACTTCTGCGTATTCATTGTTTTCGGTGCTTTTTTTTCTCTGAACCTTTTTATTGGGGTCATCATCGACAATTTCAATCAACAAAAGACCAAATCAAAAGGTAAAATCATGATTGCTGCGAAAATTTTGCTCTGCTTTGCTTGATAAATTGACAATGAACTCGTTTTTGCTTCAACTTCTATGGAAGTGCCTATAGCGATGTCAATGCTTTTAACTTGCTTGTGTTTGCCGCATTCCAGAAGTGATATGTTACAGCGAGAGAAAGTCACTCCAAAGAATGTCTTGTTAGGTGCTAACTACATTTTTCATCAACTTGGAAACTGTTTGCCAGCTAGAAAAAGTTGACATGCTTCGCGATGTTCACGTACAATGATCAATGTTTCGTAGACCAAGAAAGCGGAGTGCTGATGACAGAGGAACAACGAAAATACTACAACGCAATGAAACAGATGCAATCAAAAACACCGAAAAAACCAATTCCTCGACCGAACAATAAGTTCGCTAATAGCGTAAGTTCTCTTCTCACAATTTGTTTGCTGAAATTCCAAGTTTGTTTTACTTGTACCGGAAGAATAACAATCCCAAGTACCTTGAGTTGGAGCATTCGTAAAATTTTATCGAGCAGCCACTTAAGCCGCTCCTGAAAAAGCTTCGTGCCATAAGTCACAGCCTACAGTTTCAAATTTTTCACAAAAAATGCTTCGATTTCATTTTTGAAGCAAAACCTACTTTTGCTGAATTTTCTTTCACCTTATGTCTTAACTTACACCACACAGTTTGTTTCAGCCTCTGCACCGGACACGTCTCACGTTTTGATAAGCGGTTTTATTTAGTAAATTAACACTTGCTCTAATTTGTGAGCTTACACTGTAGTTTGCCAAGAGATGTGCCTGGTATGGAGTGAAAGAATGCGCTTGGCATACACTCTGTTGAGATTTCAACAATTGTGATAAAGCCAGAGATCTTAGATTTTGGGGAAATAGTATTTGCAACTATTTTCCTATATTTCTGAAGCCACATCTTTCAATCGCGTGATGAACTTAAGACAAAAAGCTATGTTTTGCCGAAAGCTAAACATGCGATTGCTTCAATCTTGGAAATAAAGTTCAGTCTTCAGCATTTCTGTACATCAAGTTGAATGATTGCGGTTACTGCACGATCGCGTCGCGTCGCCACCAGATCAAGTCTTCTCCAAGTCACTGTAAGAGTTTGTTTCACACTTCCACACCTTATCGACGACAGATAGCGTTCAACAGAACAGACGTTTACGCTGCTTACGCAGTCGAAAACTAACAGTGGTGCAAGCATGAACTGCGATCCTCAAATGCATAAAATTGCAATATTTGGCGTTAGATGTGAAATAAAACACAATGGCCATTGAGATCATCTACAACAAACAAACCACAGCTGTGCCGTTTAGACTCTTTTGAATTTTGGTAAATTTCAGGTTTACAACCTTGTGACATCAAGAAAGTTTGAAATGACGGTAATGGCTCTCATAATGCTCAACATGGTTGTGATGGCTGTTGAACACCACGACATGTCCCACGAGATGACTGTTTGGTTGCAGTACTTCAACCTTGGGTTTATAAGTAAGTCCTTGCATTAAGATGCTAGTAGCCCTCGATTATTATTATTATAATAGTAAAGTTTAATCAGTAACCAAAATGCAAATACCAGTGATTTTAACCAAGTCGTATTGGACGTTCTGAAAATAGTTGCTTGAATATGACTTCTAAGTTTACATCCTTTCCAACGGTTTGCATATCTTGAAAAACAAATCTGGCACAAACTTATTTTTCAAAATAATACAAGTTATGGAATGCATTTAGAACTATTGTTATCTACTATGAAGTAAGCCTGCTCCAATTTTTGAAGAGATTGTTTTTCAATTGTTCGGACTTATTTTTATTTTTTGTATGAAAACATGCGTTGAAACAATCCACTAAGCACGACATATAGAAGGTCACCGATGGTAAAAAGTGACTGTTGAGTTTCTTCTGAGTTGAAAAAATTTCCACAAGAATGTGACATGCACCCCGTTTTGTTATGTTACGTGCTCCACTTTAATAATTTTTGGATTAAAAATACTTGTTAAATGTTGAATTACAGCGCTGTTTGTTGTGGAAGCGATACTGAAGTTAATTGGCCTTCGATTTTACTATTTCACAATCCCCTGGAACGTTTTCGACTTTTTTGTGGTTATCGTCTCATTGATAGGTGAGTAAATTTGAGTTGTTTGTTGTTGATGAATTTTAAGTTTAGAAAAATCTACTATTCATCTCCAACTCTCAGCATCTCCATCTGGTATTAATCGAACGGATTCGATTTGTCTGGTGGACAGATATGATTTGTAAGGTAGACACTTATAACTATCACAACCATAAGAGCAATCATTGGGCAAAAAATGTATTCCTTGCTTCACATATATTCGACACAGCTAGGAAGAAAAGTAAAGGTTTTCTGTTATTGTTGTTGGTTTCCTTGAAAGTTTTGCAGTGAAAAGTGCTCAAAACAGCCTTTACTAGTCCACATGCATTGCTGCATATTGCGTGTTATAAATCACTTAGAACTTCAACGTTATTTGGTGCGTTATAAAATACTGTATGGTGAAACTCTAAATAATTTTAAACATATTCCGGGAAAATTTTTATGCGCTTCTGAAAAATAGTGCCTGTTTTTTATTAATTTGATTCTAATGAAAACTACTGCGAAAAAAACTTAGTACGTTCAAAACTCGAACCATCGAGCGAAAAGCGACAGGTTACGCGCAAGAAAGCTTTAAACGTTTTTTGGTAATTTGATGGCTCTCAAGCCAAATAAACTAAACTTATACTTTGTTGAAAACGACATGAGCTAACTGAAAAAAACAATAACTTTACTTTTTGTTGAATACATGATGTTCTATTTTAGGTGTGTTGTGTTTCTTTGAAACTTCATAAGTTAAACCTGTGCTCTTTGCAATTCTTTGCATTGTTCACTACGTTAGCACTAACAGAAACACTTTAATTCCTGAATTTCTGTGCTTGACTTGTGCATTTGCATGCCCTTTAAAATTTGTCTGTGATTTGCTTGCCAGTTACACTTCTGTCTTCTATACGTCTTTCTAAGATTTACCTTGAAACCGATTTAGCCAAAAATTGTGATAGCATGCTGCAAACGCACTTTGATGTTCTTGAAATTTCTTGCAGTTATTCTGGACGAAGCACAAATAATTGTAATTTTTTTCCACAACAAGTTTTTGCAAAAGAGCGCATCTGCATTCTGCATGGCAGTCACGTACTGTAGTTCCATCGCCATAAGAAAGGCAAAACGTGATAGAAGTCTTTCTAAATATAACACGTTTGGTCGGATGGCGCCAAATGGCTGTGCTGAACAAATATGTTTTTGAGCTGTCTTTGATGTTGCTTGCGGCTGCGAATACCATGTTTCTTTGTGATGTGATCCATTCCTGCACGCTCACCTATAATCTGTATACTTCTTCCCTCTAACTACCGTCCTCACAATGACGATTCAGTGAACTGCCTATCTGCAGCGACCGGATTCAGTGATGTGCTGTCTCAGTACTTTGTTCAACCGACTCTTTTCCGCATCATACGATTGTTCCGGGTCACCAGAGTCCTACGACTGATACGAGAAGCGAAGGTAAGAAATTTACGACGGATTTAAATCATGGTCTCCGAAGTAAGTCTTTTCACAACGGTTGGTACAAAACGTCGATAAATTGGGTCGGCTGCGTCAAAAAACGTGATAACCACATGAGGCCTTGTTATTGCTTTCTGTCAACATCATAGTGTAGCTTTTCGCAGCCAATTTCTCCTGGAAGAAATCACGTTATTGAATGAAGTTGTATAAAAATATTCTTTATGCAGGGAATTCGTACGTTGCTGTTCGCACTGATGATGTCTCTTCCTGCTCTTTTCAATATTGGGTGTCTCCTCTTCCTCTTCATGTTCATCTACGCCATTATTGGAATGTCGCAGTTTCCCCACGTACAAAAGATTGCTGGCATTGACAATCTGCTGAACTTCGAAACATTTCCAAATGCTTTTCTTGTTTTGTTTGAAGTAAGTCGCCGTTTCGCTATTTTTCATGTTTTTTGCTTGTTGTATTGATTGCCACATCGGCAAACATTTCGGATGCTTTGTCGCTTGGGTTACAGAATCTGTGCTTTGATTTTCCTTATCGCAGAACTTTTGATCTTGTCTTAGGTTTCGACTTCAGAAAGCTGGGATCGCTTCATTGAACCAATACTAAGAGACGAAGAGCCGTACTGTGATGCTCACCCAGTAGACGGGTCACCTAGCAACTGCGGAAATTCTATCCTAGGTGACCAATGCTTAGCGCAGTCCTTTTTTTATGACAAAAAATGTCATGACGGCAACGCAGCGCATACTGCATTGTTTTGTGTTCTGATTTCTTTTTTGTTCGATCGTTATTAGAAGCTGTAAATCAAACCGCTGACACACGCAAGTTTTGCGAAAGAAGTGTTGGTGCAGCTCTTTTTGTTGCTTATGTGTTTGTTAGTTTTTGAGGTTACAAGGCACCGTTGCCTCGCCTATGTGTTTGTTTGTACTCAACCGAATTTGGCTAAACCAGAAACATTTCATTGCAGGGGTGATATACTTCGTAACTTACGTGATGATCACTTTCCTGATTGTCGTCAACATGTACATCGCCATCATCCTCGAAAATTTTGTGGTCGCCACACGGGAAAGCGCCGAGCCCCTGACAGCGGATGACTTTGAGCAGTTTTTTGAGGTGTGTTGATGACAATTGCTTCTGTAGCAGTCTCTGTGTGAAGCGCAATAAACGCACATGCGGTTCGCAGCCGATCCAAGCGCAAGAAGGTGCATCTGTTTTGCACTTAATGATCGAAAATTTGATCGATAAAGTTGGCACTGGAAGTTCCTCTAGTCGCTTTCCAACAACAAGCTTTTGTTTTTTAATTTTGATGCGATTTTCTTTTGATATGAGCTGCTACCTATGCATTTCAGTTGTAAATAAATCACGGGCGATCTACTGCGTTAAACCAGCCGCGCACAAAACGTAACATTTTTTCAAAAAACATGAGCTCATCCAATTTCGCTAACATCTTTTTGGTGCAGGTCGCAACATTTTTTATCTCGTAGTTGTCGCATTAAAACCGATACGTCCGAAACACTAATTTGCAGTTTTTTCGACCGGAAAACAAACTAATTCACAGCTTCCCTGCTTCTCTGCATTGCGAATAAAAATGCTTAACCATTTTGCAACACGCAGGTGTGGCAGCGGTACGACGATCGCCTGACCCAGTATATTACCTACGAACAACTGAAGAATCTCTTGAATCATCTCGACTATCCTCTGAGGGTTCCTCAGCCGAATAGCGCCTTCATCGCTCAATCGAAAATGAGGATTACGCGAGACGGACGTGTGCACTGCTTGGAAGTGATCATTGCTCTTATCAAAAAGGTACAATGCAGTAACTTACTTTTCGTGATAGTAAATGGCATCTTCAAGTAACCCCCGGCAAGAGAATGAAATCGAAAAATCCTCTCACTCATTCACACAGCGAACAATTCTTCAGAGTTTTAGATCATCGGGCAAAAGTTTTTAATGACAACAGTGCAGGACTTAGAAGTAAAAGTCACTGCGTTCTTTTATAATGAACGCCATTTTAACAAATGGTTCTTTCTTATGGTTTTTTTCTCTTGAACACGTTAAACGCACTGTAAACGCTATTTAGCTCATTTCACGTCGCTTTTCCGAATGCTTCCCCGACGAAACACAGTCTGTCATGGGTCCATGACCGCAATACCATAAAAAGTTGTTACAAACAATAACTTAGCATATTGCAATCTGTTAAAACAAAGGTGTGGAAGGAGATTGCAACAACTACAGAATGAATTTCTCTTTTGAATGACACTGGGTAGCTCTTTGTCAAGGTCGTGTTATCTCTCATTCTAACTCCTGCGTAGAGGCTATACCCAGAATCGCAATGTGGTTTACGTCGCAGCAGATCTACTACGGACATGATCTTCTCACTGCGCCAAATCTAGACGTGTTGTGGACAACAATGTCCGCTACACGTCGCCTTTGTTGACTTGGCCAAAGCATTTGATATGGTCAGCAGACAAAGCCTTTTCATCGATCTACAAAATATCGGCTGTCCGCCTGACTCTTTAGTCTTCAGGTCGTTGCGTGGCGATATGCAAGCACGTATCTCATTTGAAGGTGCTCTCTCGTCTCCCTTTAAGTTGAAATGTGGCGTAAAGCAAGGATGTGTTTTGTCGCCAATCCTATTTGGAATCTTCTTCTCTGCTTCTTCTCTCATCACTCATTCCACGACGATGACAAAAACGCCACCACTGATTTCTCTCAAAGCAATCATCCTCGCTCGTAAAAGTTCTGCCACACTACACATTTTTTTCAAATGATCTCAAATTTTAAAAGCGTCGTGTTTAGAGTAATATAACTATCATCTTCTATGTTTCATTAATTTATCTTTTCAGGCACAGAAACAGCACTCACTTCAGTGTATAGGCTTTTTGTGCATTAAAGGATGCCCGAACATAGTCGAACGAGACTGCACAGTGTGCATTTGTAAGAAATTCCATAAAAAAGACGGTTTGGAAGACAATTTGGAAGCAGCATAAAAATTTCAAAGAGTAGGGTCGTTTCTGTAGGGCCAAAGGGTCTGGACGACTTTGTATGTGTGGAAGAACATCTTCAGGAGAGGATTATCGCTTTAAGAAAATTCTAAAGTGAGGCCGGGCAAGGATTGCAGTCACTGAGTTGCACGGTCCTTAGCAGACCGCATTTCGCATCTCCCAAAGGTTCCCAAGGCAAGGCGTGGATAATATGTTGAGGCTAGGTTCAGCTGCAGGGGTTGCCAAAGCAGAGAAATCCATACCACCTCCCTGTCGGTTCCCAATAGTTACATACACGGATTGTGTTACATGGCTGAAGATCTCAACGTGCGTCTAAAATAGGATATCTGATCCATAGTTCGAGTTTTGTCAGGGGTCACTACTCTGGAGCCAGAGTGGACTTGAAAAAATGATTGCTAAAAACTAGTCCAGTTTGCCACAGGACTGCAGCCCCACCACCGTCTGTTGTTTTACGTCATTCCCGCGGTTTGTTCAGGACAGCTGCTGTTACCGAAAACATTCTGCAGTGTGTTTGGCAGGAGCTAGACCTACAGACTTGGTGTAAGGCTTACACCTTAGATGGCTGACACTGAGCCGTGCCAAAGGCGGTGCGCATATTGAAAGCTTGTGAAATCGTTTATAAAATTCGCATACGTTTGCATTGTTCAAATGAAGTTATATGGATAATCTTGTTTTACTAAATAGTAAGCCTGTTTAATTTCACACCCCTACATTTTGTGTTTGCTCAGTCAGTCATATACATTTCAAATAATAACGTATATTTGCAAAATTTTAGTGCAAACTTGATCTGTTAAAAAATCACAACTTCTAGATTATAAATGGCAAACGACAAAAACATTAAGATAAATTTGTTTAAAATACTTTTAAAGCTATATTTTCAAATAGGTTTTGGGCGATTCTCCGGAGCTGAACAATCTCAAAGACGCAATGTTCGAATCGTTCATGATTAAATGCCGAGTGAAGGAGACTTTTAACACGGAGGAGACAATGGACGCAGGAGAATTTACACTTCTGTACAGAGCTACACTCACCATACAACGAATATTTCGCGAAAGAAGGGAAAGAAGGTGGAGGGTTTTTTTCATTACGGTGTGATAGTAAATTTTGCAAAAATGGTTGTGGTGAGCAATTTTCGTTAAACACTTTTTAAAATTACTCTAATTGCATTAGTTCACTGTAAGAGTTTTATGCTATTCACACTCACAAAATTTGCTTTGTCTGCTCATTTTATTTTGCATAATTTTGCGTAGCTGCTACTTTCAATCATGAAGGAAAGACACTAACTCGATCAAAATTGGAAACAACCAAGTGTTGGCTCATACGCTGTTGCACCGTGCTTAAAGTGACCAAAGCTTTTTGGAAACCTGCAGATTTGGAGAAGATTCCATAAACTCTGAATCCGACGGCGAATGTGATGAAGACAACTATTCCTCAACATCAGAAAATGATCAAGGTTCAAGTTCAGATGATAAATTTTCTGAAAATGAAGTCGACATATGCAATGACACCGGCTGCTGTACTGGTTCGAGGTGAGACACAACAAACACTGCTTAAAAGAACTCTTGCAAAAGATCAGTTTTTGACCATTGGCAGTGAAAGCGTCGATGTCAGGAAATTCGTTTATAAAAGTACAATGCCAAAAGTGAGGTAAGCACCCTAAATGCGCACGAAATTTCTATAAATATGAGCGTGGGGGCTGTTGCGTTTCAAAAACAACCGGTTTGGGGATAAATGAACAATCAAAAGTTTTTTTTGTGAGAGTGACGTTATACTATACAGCCGTACACCGGGTATTTCAAATCAACCGCTTGGAAAAGTCAGTCATCATTCGTTGTTAGTGACTTTCTAACTGCAGAATTTTGACGATTTTAAAATAAAAAAGAAAAATGAACTTTGGAAAGCTTGCCATAACCTTTTCTTTTGCTTAAACTGAAAAGATGAAAGAATCGCTGCACGCTTTTATTCCCCACATGCGCGTGTTATACCAGAAGAATGAATATTCCATAAGCTCTGTAATGTTCAAACTTTAGACACTTGGCTGCTTTTTAAAGAAAATTTTCTAAACAAACTTTGTTTATGATCATGGCAATTTCTTCCTTGCTTCTTGTTTAAAATTTTGTCCTGACCGATGCTGGTTCCAGAAAAACATGTTTGATTTCAAATAACTATGGTGTGCACCAAAAATTGTTTTTTTCGTTTTGCCAAAAATGAGAACGTTTGAAAAACGTTATGCTAAAATAGAAGATTGTCAGTAGGTTTAGTCGACTCTTTTAAAGAGTGTTTAGCTTTTAAAGTGTATGTTAAACTCTTTTTGCTAAAAACAATGTTCGATGTTTGGAACGTTTGGTAAACTCTTGTTAATGAAAATAAATTGAAAATGTGAAATTGTCGTTTACATCATCAAACCGTTGTTGCCACTAAATATCATAGGTATCGCATATGATACGCTTGCGTCCATTAAAAAGTACTAATTAGATATCAGGGCCGCAAATAATAATATCCACTTAAGTCTGAGATTTGCTATTTGGCATTATTTTATGTGAATTAACAAATTGCGAAACGTTTCGCTTTCCTACAGCTGCTCCGGATCTTCTTCTTCGCATTCTTCAAGATGTTCTGTTCAGCAAGACGATGACCTTAAGAGATGATTCAAGACATTCGGCTGTGTTTGTACTCTTCGTTTACCTCATCCTTTCGACGCAAGTGCCTGACGACGCCTTTCAGAGCGTGACGTCACGACAACCCTGATGGCCATCTCCTTACAGGGAAAAAGCGTTTATTTTTGTACCTACTGGTGTCTTTATTCGTTGCTTCTCTTTCTTCCAACTCCGACCGATGGTGCTGGGTGTTGACCGCGAAACCCATCCTGCATTGTTGCGTTTTTTCGTTCGAATCAGTATTGGTTGAGTTGCAGTCGCGCTTTTCTGATCTTCGCACTCCTTGTTCCAGTTTTTTTCACTGTAGCTTGAAAGCATTTCCTGTGTGATTTCGACGGTACTGAGCGTTGCACGCATTGAGCCAAATCGAATAAATTGTGAAACGGAACGTTTTCTTGCTGATTTTATCAATTGTAGGTCTCAAATACTGCTCAATTTTCCCACTGTTTTTAAGTTTAATAACTGAAATGGTAATATTCGTGTAAACCCAGGTTCAGTCATTTTTCAAACCTGCGCTGTACAATTTCCGACCATGTGCTGTTATTTCTACGATTAATATTCGACAGAAGGCCCAACCACAGTGGTTTCGCATTAATCTAACAAAAAAAAAACTATTTAAGTCACAAATTACAACTATCTTAGTTGATTTCTGTTAGCTTAGATTTACTTCTTATGTTGGAATGCTAACACCTCAAAGGAGTGCAAAATGAACCTAGAGGGAAAGGTGAAAATTGCTGAAAGTTGTTTGGGATCAGGGCAAGGTTGGATAGATGAATTCCTGGTGGGGGTATGGTCAAAATATTCTATTAGATCAAAACATACTTCATTTTCACGCCCCATATCTTCTGGGGAGGATCGCGGGGTCAGCAGTCCTAGGAGGACTCAGAATACCTCACATCATGAGCAATCTCAGATATATGTTTCAACTGCCTCCACACCAAGATGGGACCAAGCAAGGTCTGAGATGTAGTCACGCCACTTGGTCCTTGGACGACCTCTGTGCCGCTTTTCCATGGGTTTAGCTAGAAGGACTTGCTTCACCAGTTGTTCGTGGGCATTCTGGACAAATGGTGAACTAACGTAGCTGGGATCTCTCCATACCTCGTGAACTCTTCAAAAAATTCCACATCTGCCGCTTACACTTGAGATAATATTATTTCAGTCATTACTCATCATTCATTACCGTAGGTAAGGATCGGAATGAAGATCGATTTAAAACTGACAGCTTTGCGGTGGTTGAAAGCTAAGGCCATCTCAGCCTTTGTATATCGTTGTGCAGGAAATGTTGCGTAGTTCCCAATACGTATTGCTTGCACAAGAGTTTGATTTGAGGATACAGAGTCTTACCAACGGATATCACGGGAACGTTTTTGTTCTAAATTTACCAGCATTAGGCTACCTGAAAATTGGTTCCAATCTTATTCGCACAAGTTGAATTTTTTACCACCGCAGGTTTACTTCATAGAAGACATACTGAAAAAATATGAAAACATCTGCGATTAAATTACAGCGAGGGTGGGTGCAGGCCCGTAGCCACGAGGGAACATGCGGGGGCATGTCCCAAATTTTTTTGTGCTTCTCCAAATATTGCTTTGTTCAGAAAAGTATTTTTAAACATTTAACAAAAACAAAAATCTTTTCCCCCTAAAAATGTATTTTCCCCCTCCCCAAACCTGGCTACGGGCCTGTGTATGTGCGCTTTTGCATTTCAACCTTTTTAGAAATCGTGCAAAAAGGCACTGTAAGGTTGAATGATCACCGATGGCGTCACAAAATCAATCCACTATGATTTAGTTAGTAGTCATAGAATTTAGGTAGTAGGCCTCAACTTAATTCAACCGGATAGCTTACTTGCGCTGAATGCAAACTTTGCAACTGATATTTTAATAAACCTGTTTTTACGTGGTTTCAAAAATTTTGCTGATAGACTCGCCCTGCTACAATAACAACACTGTCTGTCATGGTAGAAGAGGTTGAGCATCTCCGTTACCCCTAGACCTGTACTAAAAGGAGCTCATGCTCCCAGCAGGGCCTCCCACTGCCCGATTGTTTTGAGCTGCAGAGGTCAGACCAAAAGTATTTCCGACTCTTGTAAGCTGGCCTGCAGGAACTGGCGGCCTCATTTATGAACAGCTGGCAATTGAGTCACGCTAATGGTAGTAGTTTATTCATGCTATTTTGTGACTCAAATCCCAAAATAACACAAATGCAACAAGAGGAAATGGAATGACAGCAAGGAGTAGAAATTAATTCCATGCTGATGAGAAGATAAAAACATAAACTACAGGTCTCGTAAATTTATGTGTTCTAACTTATTTGAATCACAAAGGCAAGTGAAAGACCGTATGGGTCAACTGCTCAGCTGGCCCTGTTGCTAGCGCAAATCAATTTTTAATTGAAGATATTTCACAGGTAATAAACGAAAAGTAACAAAATGAACGTCAGATAAAATAAGTAAACAAAAGAACAACAACACAAAGCTTTACGGCCTGCTGTCATGTCCTAGGATTTCTGCTTGACACGATGATGGCAAAGCTCAGAGAAGAGCGTTTGTTTTGGGCAAATATTTGTCCTCAATCTTTCATCCCAGGTCTCTACGCTAGTCATATCACTGGTGATGGTGATGATTTAAAATGGATTAGAAAGAAAGAAACGTCTTGTTTTGAAATTAGAAACGCACAGCAAGCACAAGCCATGCTCTAACATTAGCTTCTACAGTAGTTCCACAGCACTGACAAAACAAGATTTTTTCGATGATGTACTTGACTTTTCTGTGCCTTCAGCGACCCGGCAGTATACGTAAACAAAAAACGACTTACTGTAACCAGAAGTGAAATGATTTATTTCCAGATTCTTCCAAAGTATCTAGATCGTGCCTAGTAGTTTCTATACAATCTATAAAAAGCAGAACAACCTGAAAAACATTTTTTTTTCGATTCTACTGCTGCAATCTCTTAAAGCTAACAAACGCAGTAGGTTGACTGAGTTCAAGCTTTGTCCAAACTTTCATAATATAGCAATTTAAAAGTTTGAAGTCAACCTTCTTTGTTTGCATGCGTTTGTTGGCTGACATGCGTTTGTTGACTCTCTCCTCCACCATGACAGATTCTCAAAGCTGTATCGTGACACTGCCAGTGTTATTGTGTGGTGTGCAATGTGTGTTTTACCTGGTGGCAAAGGCGCAGCCAGGGGGGGTGCTGAAGGGGCTCAAGCACCCCCCTTAGCGATCAGAATATTGATGTTTATTTCTTAGTTTTTCACCAAC
>JGI24022J15233_10000021_pt1 | contig 43538 bp, 23 predicted proteins | sample Ectturendosymbi2_FD_15233 | JGI IMG/M metagenome (IMG submission 15233)
AGTTTTAGCTCAACCACCAACTGCTTCGCTTCCTGCTTTGCGCCAGCAACAAATATTCTTGCCCTTTCGCAGAAAGATTTTTACTGTGCCCCTTTCTTTTCTGAAGATTTGTTCCAATCGACATTTTTTTGGAATTTTGCTATCGAGTTGCCTCGCTGCTTTTTTCAGCCTTGCTCAACAAAATAACGTCTGTTACAAAAAACTCGATTTGTGACATAATTCTTCCAAACGTTTGCCCTTGAAGTCCTTCAGCTTCTAGTCTTCTTTGAAAAAGCTTAGTTTTAATCACGCCTCTTCGAAACCGATCATTTGTATGCTCATCTGCATCGTAGCTTATTTAAAGTAATCACATTTGCCAGAAAACGGCAAAAATGCAGAAAATGTCCATGTTAAAAATTTTTTTACAGTCGCCTGTTTCAGAAACAAACTATTCTATCTGCTTGTCAAGCATCTAATTTTTGTTGGAAGACCGGAACGTTTTTAGCTTCAGAAACTGCGGCAGCGAAAAGCTTTTTGCCATACCCTTCACATGACACTGACGTAAACAGAGTCAAGGTCCCGTCGACAACGATCGTCTTGAAAAGAGAAATCCTTGAGGCGATGTTTTGCCTGAGGCGAGTAAAGTCTCACAACTTATTATAAACCAACGTCTCGAGGTTGGCAACATACGTGAGTGCCGAAGGCTTCAAAAATCTCTTATCACCTTAAAACACCTGTTTGCAATATGCTCTCTCACCAATTTCAATGACTGCTGAAAATAAAGCAAATGTAGAGATCCTTTACAAACAATTTATGCATAATAAGATGAAAATTTATAGAAAACAACAAAGAAAATTTTTCAAATAGTGTAAAACTTTGAGTACACGAAAATTATTCACACCAAGGAAAATTTCTCCTCGTTTTCGTTAAGTGCATCCACAGTAATGAGTATTTGGAGTTATCTAGGCTGCATCGCGCAAGGTCAACACGTGTTGTACAGTTCGGTAATTCTCGGTACCAGCAGCACAATGGCAGATAAGAATAAAACCAAAAATTTCTGGTTGTATAACAACGATCGGTTTCGCATGGTGACTTGAAAAAAAAGTTTGCGTTAAAAAATCTGTTTTTTATCTCAAATGTTCATAAAGCAATTGAGCTGCTTCAGTCAACATGCGAAAGCAGTTGCTGGCGATGACGAGTTCATCCGGAATGCTGTTTCTCGGCCTTCACGGAGACTGTTCGATGACCATGGCAGTGTTGCTCAATCCATTTCGGCTGACGGTTGTCACGTTGCGTCCATTGCTTTTAAAAGGAGACTGCAAGAAGCAACTATGAAGGTTAAGAAGAAAAAAGAAGGTAATGGATTAACATCGGAAATCAAATTATGGTACGTTTTGTGAATTAGAAATTCAAAAGTTACACGAACTTATACGATGATGTTTTTAAAGTAGCGGCAGCGTTTTAATTTCACATTCACGTTTTTTGCAAAAAATTGATTTCAAATTGCTCATTTTTCGTTTTTGTTAGATCTAGGAAGCCTTTGCAAAAAGAACAAATTTTACTTGTGAGTGTTTTGCATTTTGCGTGCTAAGCTAAACAATAAATTGCATATCACTCTGGTCTCAGTTAGTTTTGTCTTTATCAAATTAAAGAACACGTCTCACTTCGACAGCAAAGCAACATATGTATGTAAAAAAAGAAAATGCATTAAGCAACCTTGAGAAGTAGCCGAAACCTTTTGGACATGTAACAGCTTAACATGCAAGTAGTTGGTCAGCTGCAGTTAAAAGGCGTTTGAGTATAAGGCGTAGCTTGATTCTGTTCGTTTTATCTACGGCAAGCTTAGAACACTTGTGGAGAAGCAGTAGTTTAATTTCATTGTTTTCGGCGCTATTGTAAAGGCTTATTTCTATTCATGAGTCATGCCGCCTCAAGCCTTACTTTTTCTTGCTTGTAATCAATCGTCAACCATTTGGAAATACGACATTATCACGTAAAGTGCAATTCGTTTTACAAATTTAAGAGTTATACAGAAAATATTACCGAGTAGACAGGATCTACTTCATAGAAACCCTGTTTCTTCTTTTGACGCTTCTTGTAGATGAAAAAAGCAACGACTGCCACGACCACCAGAAGAAGCAGGATTGCTACCACAATTACGATTATTAACCAAGTATTCAGACCAGCTACAGCAAGACTGCTTGTCGAAGTAGGTGGTGAGACACTTGGCGGCCGATCATCTGTGGAAGAAAACAGGAGACATTTATCTGCCATAGTCAGTTTTTTTGCACTTACAAGTAATTTAACTCGTTTGGAGCTTTCATACTAAACGAATGGATACTTAGAAGTTGAGAATTGCATAAATGTTATGCGATGCAAACTATCCCTTAACTTGAAAAGTATGCATCTTATTGTTACAACTGTAAATCTTGCAATTGTGTTTCAAGTTTTGACCCCGGGATATTTCTTTGCTTGCCGCTATCATAGACACAATGGGATAAATACACTGCGTCATTTTGCAAATTTCTAAGAAAAACGACGTTATGTTTCCAAAGGTTTTCACAAACTTTCAATGAAATGCTATTGCTCATAAATTTGGGGACGCCTTGTCAGCGCCCATTTCAGATGGAGAGCATCGGGGCAGTGAAAAGAAAAAGTAAGTGCAGCAAAATTATAATAGAATACTACCTATGAAATATGATAAAAAGTCGTTGCCCCATCACAGGCCTCAATTTAGCGTCATACCCAGGACTTTTCATGCAAGCAACCCTGATTTTACTGTATACGTCGTCAACATTTGTGATTATGTAAAGCAGCCAATATCATGCTAAACAAAGGCACAAGCCTTATTTTCTCACCTAAGGCGGCCTTGCGTTTAGCCTAAGCTATTTTCTTGTCACTGCCCGGTGACATTAAAATGCTGTCAAGTTACATCAAACATTCAGCAAGTAGAACGATTACTTTTCAAAAAATCTTCTGCTTATCTGCACCCCTACAAGGATATGCAGTTAATTNCAAACCGAGAACCATGTTCCAATTTTTGCTTTGAACTCAACATTTGTTTCGTGGGCCATGAAAATGAACAAGTTCTTCCATTTAGATACAAGTGTGAGCTACGATAGTATCATCGTAGAAAATACATATTACTAGTCTACTACATCAGCAATCTGCAAAGGGCTTAAAACATCAACCATTACATAGGGTCACGTAGATTAAAGATCAACTAAAAACGGAATACATGACTTAAAGCCTTAATTTGGTCACACATGATCTTGCCTGGTGATACCAAATGTCTAGTTCAAAATGAATATCCTGTGTAGTCTACGTGCAAAGTATCGTTATTGTGGGCTGCGTTCGCACATTTTGCCAGAACTTTTAAGAAGTGGGGCTACTATCCACTATATTTCATCTCAAAACACCATTGTGGTAAGTAATGATCCATTTAGAACGCGTGCACAAAAACTACGGTAGTCTTGTAGACTCGCACGAAAATGATGCTGACCATTGCGGGTGTAGGGGACAACCAATTATTGATAACTATTCACCTCAAAAGAAAAACATCGCCTTCGCATGTGCATCAGGAAACATTGTTTCCTTGTTCTCCACTATTTAAAAATTGAAGTGTACCCCTGGCCTATTTTGAATTTCGATCTGGACATGTGACAAAACTAACAACTTATACATTGCCTTTGGCATGCAAATCTGTAAGCAGCACAACGTGAAATTTTCAGATCCAGAGTTATTTTGTCCTTTACTTTTTGCAGAGTATGCTTTCCTGCTAACCCATACGATATTTGTTTGAAATGGCTTGGAGCGAAAGAGAAAGCTGATTTAATAATTTATTGAAGCACGCAGTGACATAATTTCTTACCGCTTTTATACCAATCGCAGCCTTATTCCATTACCAGCATTTTTTAAACTGCAGCATTTACAAGTGACGGAAATGCAGAACAATGAGATTGGTAGATGGAATGGTAACGCAAGCTTGGTATGTCTTGAGCTTTATCGCTGCTTGGTCACCAAGCGGGAGCTTTCAAACACCGCAAACCTGTCAGTTTCTAGATCAGTCTTTGTTCCGATCCTCATCTATGTTCATGAATCTTAGGTAATGGCTGAAAGAGTGCTATATAAAATACAGAGATGGGATTTTTGCGAAGAGTTCACGGTTTGACATTTCGCAACAAAGTGCGCAACTGTGAAAATCGTAATGCCCTGAATGTCGAGCCACTTCTCCTCCGAATAAAGATCCAAGTTACGCCGCTTCGGCCACGTGACCGGAATGCCCCAAAACGTTTAGCTAGGCGACTCCTGCATGTTGGCTGCACCCAGGGAAAAGCAACCAACAAATCGTTCAAAACCAGGTGGCGTGATTACACCTCTGACTCGGTTTGGCGGTTTGGTCCCGTTCCCATGCGGAGCCAACAGAAATATGAGGCATTTCGAGGTCTTCCTTCCAGGGCTGCTGCCGCGACCAATTCCGAGAGGATAAACGGTTGTGAAAAATGAGAATGAGTGACAAAATGAAAGTGAGGGACAATATGACAACATACATGCAGTGTTGTCACGTGGGTGAAGAGGGGAACACAAGTCCTTGCACACAGCGGGCCAGAGAAGGTCAAGTGGCCTAAAACTGAAAATTTCGCTGAGTTTGACCATTTTAAAGCAAAAATACTCCCAAAAATTTGGTATGCCGTGAGCCTTAACAAACTCTAAGAAATATGAAGCAAGGACAAGTCAATCTTTCTACGCACCCTTCAAAGAGATAACACATTGCCATAAAATAAATAGGACGATGCAAAAAATTCGGGATTTTGAATTCATCCTGCGTCGCTCTTTGCCAGGTGTGTCGTGGTCTGTTTGCATCATGTATACTGAAATAGTTACTGTAAAAATTTTTTCACAAAAAAGTTTTAATTGAGTAATTCTTCGAAAAGAAAAAATTAATTTCTCAAAAATTCGTTTTGCGAAAATATTTTTTCCAAGAAAAAGTTTCATGAACAGTCTTTGCTTTCGTTACTGCGCCCAACTTCACAAGCAAAGTGTTTCCTATTGACGTTTGCGATTAAACCATGTTATTTTTATGTGCAAATTTTTACCTTGCGCAACATGCCGCTATATGCATGCGCGGGATGAGGATTTTAGAGCGAGACGCGGAACTAATTGTTCGGAGCAATCATGAGCGGTTGTAAAATGTTGGAGTACGGCAGTTTGAGAATTGAGCTAATACTTGATTTATTTCATTTTCAAACGTTTGTCATTTCTTCACAACGCGTGCTGAATTTACTGAATTGGAATTAGATTTATGCAAAGCAACAATCCAATGTTACACAAAAAGCAGCTTCAAGATTCCGACATATTTTCAAAACGGCTAGTCAAGATTGTAAGCAAGTTGTTTGAAACTGCATGCCAACAATATCGTATAAATACGTTTGTTTGATGGGTTTTCCTTTTTACTGAATGTGGGTTCAAGAATTGATCGGTGCTGATTTTGCTTTGCAAGTGCTCGTAATGTTGAATCCAATTCTTTTTGCACGATGTTCAATTCATGCTTTTGAAAAAAGTAAGCAGCTTATAGTCAACGCAAGTATTGGTCAACAAGTGTCATCTGGTTGTGTGTTATAGTTAAAAGATGTGGGCGAGATACAGTGTATTAAAATTTTGAAATCTATTGAAGACGAAACAGTGTGAACAAATAGCTGACATTTTATAATTGTTTTATAAATATGTGTGGGGTAATCTGCTTTCACGGTTTGCAATGCAGTTTGATTTTCTCACTAAGTCGACCAAGTATACCGGTGTTGTCCCAAACAGGAATCCATTGCGCTTTATCAAAATGTACGGTGGGTTGCGGTTTCGTGTTCATAACATGTGAATAGCTGTTTTTACTTAATTAACAGCAAGTGTGATTTATTCGGTATTGCAAGCTTTTTCGTAACATCACAACAAAAATGTAAACAAAAGAACTTCAGTTGCAGACATAAAGCAACGATTTCAAACAGCGTAATTGCGCGTAAAATTCGGATAAAGGTGATTCTCCAAAAAAATGTTACAAAAACAAAAAAGCTGTTTCAAAAACAGTGCGGTAAAATAAAGATTGCCGCAGATTTTAGAGGCTCCACTTACCAAGTATGTCAAGTGAACCATACGCGGTGGGATCAAGGCGTGCAGTTGCACAAAGCACAGACTTTCACACAACTTTGACAAACTTTCCACGATATAACTCATACACAAGTAATGGCAGTCAAGTGCATTTTAACTGTGCTTTGCCAATTTGTTCAAACAGCATGTTATTTGTAAGTTGTAAGCGTATTGTAATGGAGCTGATGAACTGTTTTTAGCTGTACTCTTGTCGTAGTTTAATTAACTTTAAACAATTATTTAACGAAACATATTTTTAATTCGTGCAGTAGAACATGTTTGAAAAAAAAGTTTTTGAAAAACAAACTCACGAGATATCATAAACTTTCATACAAAAGGGTTTCAACTGCAGTTAAATTTGACGCATTTATTCCGGTGTCAACCATGACAGAATTAGATTACGTAAATGCAGGAAGCGGAACTCGTCAGTAGTTACGTAGTTACCAGGCACTTGTTACGTATAGACATCACCCCTTCAGGCACTAATATTTTTGGACGCAGTGAGTATAGTCACTGCCAGGTACCAAACATATGCGATTCCGTCTTCATTACAATTAAAACGTCGGTGCAAATACAAGGAACGTGTACAAATTAGAATAAAATCGCGACTTAGAACACTTGAAAATGTCAACTTCAACGCTGATCGTTTCACACTGACATTTGTATGCAGCCTACAAAGAGTGTTTTGGCATTTGGTGTTTTTCCACATACGTAGTGAAATACATCAGAGATGTGGTGATGATATGACGTGTATTGTAATTTAAAAAATCAATTCGGTTTTTGTTTTTCCTCTGAATTTACGCCAGTTCACTCTTTCAATAATTTTTATTAAGCTCCAATATTTGCACAAAAAATTGCTTGCTTGTCCGTCATGCAGTCCAGGAGTGGCGAACCCGCGGCTCTTTCCCCGGTTTCATGCGACTCTTACGTAAGTGCCAGAAGTCCCACTGATCAACATGCATAACAGTGAATGGCTTGTAAAGTTCTGTCATTGTCATGTTGGTGTGTGATATTTACAATAAATCTAGCTGAGGAAAGGTGTGTGTGTGAGTGAGCAAGAGATGGGGTAATGTTCATGTGTACCCATGTGTATGATGTGGCTCTTTGCGTTAACAGAGTAGGAAATATGGCTCTTGGGCTCTGACTGGTTGGCCACACCTGCTCTAAACAATGCAACTAGCATGAAGAGCAAGTGCGTAACCAATCGAGGGCAAAAAACGCCTCCGACCAAAAATCTNGGAAAAGGCAACATTTTTTGCCAAAAATACACCATTCCTGATCGAGCAAACTGTCCAACAATTTATGAAAGCACTTTGGACGCGCCAGTTAATTTTAATTTTGACTTTCCACGTGGAGTTTCTGAGAAAATAGTCACTAGCCTGGTTGCAAGAAAATGTAGCATTGTCACGAAATTTCACTTGTGACGTCATCATAAAAAATAAGCTCTCCAATTTTTGTCTTGGTTAACGCCTTTGCTCTACAAGCAAATCGAAAGGTAGAAATAATCAAAAACGGGACAATAGCGGATTTTTCCAGGTAGTAGCCAAAAGACTTTTTCCAGGGGAGGCCAGCAGTGGTAAAATTTCATTTTAACAACTCAAAATTAAGAGAAAAGCACTTTTCTACTAAAAGAAATTATTGGGAAATATCAAATCTGAAAAATCAGGATGTCCAAGGCCCCCCTGCACCCTCCTTCCGACGCCCATGTACCAGTGAGTGTGTATGAGTAATGAGCGCATAAACACTGTTGAGAGAGAATTAAACAAGTGCAGTTTAAGCCGTCGTCTGTTCCACATCTCAACATCTATTTACAAAAAGTTATAAACGCCTTACCGTAAATTTTGTGGTAACACCACTTGTCGTAAGTAGAAGAACTGGTCGTTTTGTAGCAACAACCACGTTTCAGGCACGCTTCGCTGCCAATGCCTTCCCAGCCACAATCGATCCGATCGCTTTCTTTCTCTACATCGCACGAAAGATCTGCAACGAATGTCGACAGACAATCAAACTTTAAAACGCTAGAACGACAAACCTCGTTTTTAGTCACGTGAACAACAAATAGGGGGGTTAATGTAACCCATTAATGAAAAATAAAAAAACAAAATTTTCATTCAATTAGATTACACAAGCTACAGTGGAAACGTAACTCTTATTCCGTGGTTTGTGCGCTAATAAAGCTACTGTGTACTTTAACTTGATGCTGTATTGATGAAAAGGAAAACCACACCTGAGCGGGTGGAACTCACACCTGTGGGAGTGGACCTCACCACAGTTTAGTATCCAGAGTTAAGAGTAAAAAATCTTAGCTCGTTAAAATATATATTGCATTTGAAGAACCTCTCCTGCTGCATGCTGGTAAGGAAGCACGCCCTGAGTGAATTACAGCCCGTAATTACCCGTAATTACCACAATTGCAGCGCTAGATCACATCGGAGAAAAACCCACTCACAATAACCACAAAAGTTTTTTTTTCAACCCCGAACCACGAACTTTTCTCCATAGTGGAAAATTGTAGACAGCGCGCACGAGTTTACGTGCACCAGTCGAATGGTCAGACAAATGTCGGCAGCTACTGAAGTGTGGATGGCGCTGCTGCGTCTTTCACATGAGAACAAAAGTACGGCACGCCTGACGGGGTTCACTCAACCTCGGTTTGATACTGTAGGATATCTTCTCGTCAAGAAAAAAGAGGGAAATTGAAAACAGTGCTGACTGGGCTGTAACTGTTTTTAAGCTAGTTCAATCAAATTGTGAACCGAGAGGAAACTATTGAATTAACCAATACAAAAAACCATTGCAGGATAGCTATGCCTAGCAAAAGATTGTACAGTCATAAAATATCAAGCAATGTCATTAAGCACACAGAATCTAAATAACAAAAATGATAACAATGATAAAAAAATCTTCATTTAGTCAGTGGATTCAAACAGGAGTTGGGGAAAGGGTTTATCGAAGCGAAGATGTGACTTCCTGCAGTCACAATAGTTACGAGTTTTCTTTGAATAAATTACAAAAATCACAAGAAACGGGCTGTTATTTTTGTGCCTCATGAAGAAGTAGGGAACACCGCTCCTCCGTCGGTCGGGGAGACTACTTACGACCCACTAAACCACTACATTTTGCGTGCTTTGACGACCTTAACTGTTAACACAAAAATTCAAGACTACAACTAGAGTTTATCCTCACCACCCATCTTACTCAGTGCCAATCATTCAATGTAAACTGTGAAGTTCACGCAGAAATCTTAAGAACAAAAGCAACAGAACCACACGAAAAATTAGTAGTGCTAAAGACCAATACTGTATTTATTTGATTGTAATCCCCGGCTTATAAAGCTTTTTCATCATTTTGTGCGGCTTACAATCAAGGGCAGCTTACAATTTGTTTCTTTAGCTTATCGAAAGGTTTAGATGACGCTCAGTCTTGGCTACGTTTTGTTGACCAAATTCTCTTTTCGCATTATCTTTTTTCTCTTCAGCATCACGTGCACACATACTCGCTCCGTCACAGGAGGGATTATGTGATGAACAGAAGGCAGTTGTGGTGCGAGCATCATTACTAGGGTTGCCAATCAAATGCGAAACGTGCTATACACGAAAGTATCTCACAGGCTTAGGTAACCTATGTTCAAGTGCGGCTTACAATCAAGTGCGGCTCACAATCGAATAAATACGGTATTGCACATTGCAATTTGTATTCAGACAGGAGGCAAACCCGCTTGAAATCAATACCATTTTTAAGTCTCCTTCATGTTCGTTGATAAGGTCGAAATGCTGGTTGCTTCAATATAATGTTGCAAAATTACGTCAAGTACTAAACATTTTCCTTGTTGGTGAATAAACGAGTGTTTGCAAAGCTATGTCCTAAACTAGAATGGTATGTGAATTAAGGGTTACACTAAGGCTGTAAGCCTACTAATGTGAATACGATGTTGGTGAAGCATCACCGAGCTTACTTCAATTGCAATGCAAAGTAAATGTCTCTCAAAAGGAGTTAATCATTTGAGGTCAAGGATCCCGAGGCCAAAATCACTAAAAGTATTGGTTTACATCAACAAACATTTTGGAGCACAGCTGACTTCTGACAACAAAGCTGTAAGAGAGCAAAAAGCAAGGTCTGTAAAACTTGAATTATAAATTCCTTCAAATGCAGGGTCCGGGATTCAGATAGATCCATTGTAACTTTATTTGCTAACATTTTTATAAACACGTACAACTACTGTATATATATCCACAGAACTTACTGTGAAGGATATCGTTGTTACTGTTGCAGCCAGAAGAGTTACAGCAAAAGTGACAGTAACTCCCTGCTTCGCCTGGTTTGCACAGCACATTGTTCAGCGTAGATCGAATGCTGCATTCGTCTCGCACACTGCAGCCCCGTGAAATGTGTCTACAAAAGACTGCTATTAATTTTTAAAACTATTTGTAATTATTTTTGGTTGATTGTATCAACTCAATATACAGTACCAATCTCACGAGTTTGCTTATATGCAATACGAAAAATATTAACATAAAAGAAAATTGAGTGCACGTTAAACAACGTTGCCTTTCGAACAAAGTATATCTGATGATTAAAATTTTATTTTCTTGTGAAAAAACTTTTTTTCTGAAAAAGCAGTGGAGTACCTATTCAACATTTTCGTTTATAAACTGTCCTACTAATGGTGTTTTTTCACAAAACGAGGTTTACAGACCAATTTAAGTCTTATAGTTATATTTCACCGCTTCAAAACGGCGAAGCTCTCCTCTGCTGCAAATAGAGAAGTGGCTAGACTTATTGAAAGTTGCAAATTGTTACTAACCCTTGGCTACCGTCGATTGGATAAAAAACTCTTGTCTCACAACCTCGTTCATTGTCTTTGCACTTGTATGCAGTGTTTGAACCGGAATCGTCCATTGTGGAGTTCGATGTCAATGCGCAAAATGTAGAGTTTCCTGTGAAACATCATGTTATAAACATTATACTGCAGTATAGGCGTATAAACTATGGGAAATATTACGGTCCAGTGCTGTTCTTTCTGCTACTCATGTTTTTCACAGCAGTTGCCACCTGGTTGAATTTCAAGCAAATAAAGTCTCTCTTCTGGTAATTTTTTGTCTTGCTTATTTGCCAAAGTTTCACCCAACTATTCAGGTATGCTTCTTCAAGGCAATGCTTCAGGCTCCCCGGACAAAACCCCCTTATATGCAATTTACCAACAACAAAAAATGGACAATGCGACGTACAACGATAAGAAAGCAAAAACTCATCATGCGAAATGAAGGAAATGAGTGGCGGTTGATTAAAACTTAACGGGAAAACCACAGGTGGTGGATGAAGAGACAGTCAACCCTCAAGTAAAAGTAAAGCGGCGCAAATTTCTGAAAAGTGCGCAAATCACCAATGGGCAACGTAAAATGCGCAATACAAAGCAATTTAGTAATGTAAAATAAGCGGTAATCAGAAAATCATCGCAAATAAAGAAACACTATGTACGGCCTAGGTTAATTAAAAGTTAAAGTTTAACAATTTTTTAAAAGATATTATGGCATACAGCTGGTAAATTTGCACATTTGTTTAATAGCGTACGCTTTTAAATTTATATAAAACGATTCAATAAAAATGCGTTTATTATAATTGTTTACGTGATGTAGCACACGGGCACATTCCCAATATAGACCACGGCCATTTCGGGCACCCTGTTTTCCGGATTTTTAATAGGATTTCTAGAGTTAATTCCAAGCGCTTTTTAGTGATTTTCCAAGAGCAAGAAAACTTTATGTTAATGAATTGAATAGACTTTTTAGTTAACATTGGCACTTCGTAATTAAAATCAAAAGGTTAAGCCAGCTACAAAAATAAAATTTGAACAGATTCTATCCATCGAAAGGAATCCTTCCACAGCCAAGAACCAGACACATAAGATTTTATCAGAGAATATACAGTATTTCGCCTATTAGGTAGGTATCATTAGCCCTAGGAAGTGCATGAAGTATGAAAGAGAATTCCATATAACCCACAAAGAGTAAATCTAACAACTAAGGGAATCTTAATCAAGAAAATACAATCGCAGCTGCCCACTTAACTTAGGAAAAAAAAAAGCCACGGTAGGAACAACAGATTCTTGTTGAAAAATTTCTCTGATTTTTTATGTAGCATGTGTTCTTAGAACTACTGTGAAAAGCTTTGTATCTTTTTATTAAAAGTATTTTTTTAAATAGAAGTTACTGTCGCAGCCACTTTTGCAGAAAATAGAGCAAAACTTCTTTGGTTCATCGCCAAACAAGAGCTCAAAGAGACATTTACCAACATTTTGCGTTTTCGTCACAACTTCTGTTATGCATTACATTATTACTAGGTTTCTTCAAATTTTTCACTGTTTTCTACNTTGTTTCTATCACAGTAGTTGTAAAAAAAGTTTCNNTTTCACCAATATTTCGAAAAAATTGAACAAATTTCAAGAACTCTTAGCAGTTTCTAAGCAATAGANAACAGCTTGCAGTAAGTTTTTACTTGAGTTTTTACCTGNTTTCTCTTGATTTTTATCAACATTTTTCTGATGTTTCAGATTAATCAACTACTGGAAAGCAAATGCTCTCTTTGAGTCCAAGCCTTCGTGCCACTGATTTTACCAGTGAAATTTTCAAAGAAAAAAAACAACTTTGCTAACGAATTGTTTGCAACTGAAACACCCCAGTAAGTGTAAAAATGATCCGTGATTCGTGCACAAGCTTACCCCTTCATGAAATCCCCGACAAAAGGTGAATTTCAAAGAATATGTCTACAATCGCAACATTTATATATTTGTGCAACTGAACAGTCTGAACTCCGAGACAAAATAAATACAGTCCTTTCACAACCACAAATCCAGATAAAAAAGGCTTTTTTTATTGGTCAACATATATGGACAATGACGAGGTGCAAAAATAGGTTACAACCTGCCGTGTTTGTGTCGGTATCAGCACAATCATAATTGCTGAAGGGTAAAGCTTTCCACATGTGCTAAGCAACTCCAGTCAAGAGCTATGCTTTTACTAAAACAATGAAGGGGCGATGAATGAAATTAGTATAAAACGTTACAACCCAGAAAACAAGCTATATTTCAGAGGGTAAAACTTATTCTGGTCATAAATCTCTTTTACATTAAAAGTCTTAGTAGTTATGCCCAACAAACAACTTTTTACAGACTTTGGGAGAACAACTACAGTCACTTCTCTGTCGCCAAGTTTTGCAGCTATACATAAAAGCTTCCAAAAGAAGGCCACTAACAATTACCTTAACTTGCCTGAAAAGTTTTTTGCTAATTTTATATACGGCGCGTTCACAACACTCTTAAATTGGCAACAATTGCTACTTTGTCAAAGTGAGTATAGGCAGCTGTTGACCTTCAGTCTGAAACTAGGGTGTTTGAATCAATAAATGCAACTGCGAAAGATGAAGTTAAATATTTACATGCAAACTGGCCGAGTTTAAGGCAAAAATCGGATAAATTCGCCTGTGGCAATAAATGTTCACTCACCTTCTGCAGTACGTTCAATGAAAGTCACAGGATCACTAAAAGTTTCGTCAAAATAAGATCTTATTGTAAACCAATGTAGCTTTCCTGCATTGAGATTGGAAATTGTGACCTGTGTTTATATAATAATAATAACAAAGTGTCATAGCTCAAAAGTTAATGATGACGGACTGGTTGATTTAATGGACTCTGATTTTTTTCAACAACTACATTTTGTGCAGTCAACATGCAACACGTAACTTCAGTGTCATGGTCGACGCACCTCAATATCATCAATAACAACTACTAAATGTGGAAACATAAAGTATGATGATACATCATTTTTGGTGACTGGCATCAGTGGCTCACTTCTAATTCGCAGGAAAACATACAGTTCTCGGATTTTTGGCTCGCGATAGTTGAAATGCGTGCAGTGACATTTAAGTATGTCACTTGAGGCACACTAGTAAAATGTAAATATTTGGGGCTGTGTTGTAACCTAAATGTTAAATGTTTCTTCAAAAAGACCGTACACAATTTAGTCATTTTATTGGCAAAAAAATCTGAAATCAATGACGCCAAAAAAACATTAATTGAGAAGCAGTGGCGTATCTATGCAAAATGGCGCCCATGGCAAAGTTTAAATGTGCGCCCTTTTTAATAATTTAAATATTAGGTATAGCCACAAATATTCGAAAGATAAACTATGAAGTAAATGAATATTTCGAAACAGGAAATGTATGTTTATTGTTGCCTTAAACATCTCAGCAAATATAATTGTAAATGGTCCATAATGACCGGAACATACTTTTATACTCATTTATTTTTGTTATAAAGATTATAAAAACATTGAAATGGTAATGATACATACTTTTGTATTGTATTGGCTGACCAAATTGCAAACCTTGCAAAGAAATCACATGACATATTGCAACTACGAACAAAAATTTTTTGAACTGGACCACATCTATTTGGGATGGTAGAATCAGTTACGTGTGCAAATGCAACACCACTTTTGGCCGTGCGACAGCCAAACCACTTGACAGAAAAAGATATCCCATGTCTTCGTTCATAAGTTAACATTTTTGCCCAGCTGGTACGGTAAACGACACTAACTGCTGATGTTTCAAGGAGTAACTATGGTTCTCTTTCCCAGTCAATGGACTGGTGCATTGTGTTTAGCCTAGAGGTACTTAAACTTTTTCAGGTGCGCCCCCTTTGACGTTAGTCATTGATATTTGCGTCTCACGTAACCTCAAAATCAAACGCAAAAAACATAACAACAATTCATTTGCTATGATCTTGCCTTTCAACAATATGTCGCTATCATACCCGCTCCCCTCTTGCGAACCTTTCTCGCCCTCCAGTTTAACAACCCAGGATTTAGCGTTAGCCTAGGTCAATGGTGCTCAAAACGTGGCCCGCAAGGCCCTCTGGAGTAGCCCGCGAAGCAATTTTCATTGGAAAGAAAACTTAACACTTTAATCATTTAAAGAGAATTTTTTAGAGAATTTTTATTGAGATTATTAATTCTTGTGGCCCGCGAAAGGTTTCTGAAAGACAAATGTGGCCCACGAGCCAAAAAGTTTGAGCAACACTGGCCTAGGTATTTATCGGACAATAGTGGCCATCGAAGAAATTTCGTAAAGTCGGAATGTGCCACAGCAGTTTCAAGTTATTTGTAAATCTCTGCGAGCTTAAGAGCAGTTTGCGTAACAGTCAGATTCTCACATTCACTGACTTAAACCACGTTCTGACTAACATCCTCTTGCCTGAAACGCAATGCAGCAGCACTAACTGACTTATCCTTTTTTTGTAACGTGAGGACGAGGTCTTGTAGATAAGGCAAGATAAGGTTATTGCTCCGTCACAATGTCTGACCGTTGTGTTGTGTTACAGTACCATAGTTTTGCCACAATGCATGGTGCTGGCGCAACACACTCGAATCATTGCACTGGCTAAGGGCGCTGTATCGATGTAGCTCGTTAGCTCGTTGACGTATGGGGCGCAATAGAGAGGTTGAAGGAACTGCAAGTCACAGATTTTGATTTTTGCCAAGCAATATTTGCGCTCCCATCAAAGTGGCGCCCATGGCACGAGTCATGCCTGCCATACCCTAGATACGCCACTGTTGAGAAGAGAATCGCCACTGAGGATAAACAAAATCTGCATTAAACACAGGCTATTATTTATTTAATTATTTAATACGTTGCGAGTCTATAGGAACAGTGTTGTTTAAGGTGTTTTGAGAGAACGAAAATGTTTAGAAATTATGATGTCTGCAAACGAAATTGCCTGCAATCGCAGTGAAGTGTAAATGCTAATCGAAAAGAATGGCTGAATAAAACTTATAATATACTGTACCTCTTGAGTTGTAATAGCTGTTATTGCGTGAGGCTGTCCGTGTTCTTGTACATATTCGACTTGGTACGTGTACAGTCCATTGCATTGAATATCCCAACTCAGTTTCACGGAAAACGACGTTATCTCACTGATAACTACGTTCTTCGGACGCTCCGGTTCTAAAAAAGCGTAAAGAAATGACCCAACTTACTGCAGGCTTTACGTTCTTAATCGTTCAGCTTAATCCAGGGATGGCCAAACATTTTGATCCGAGGGCCGCATTCGCGACGGCCTGGCCACTGGAGGGCCGGATACAGTGCGATTTACGTAATCTATGCAAAAATAGGTTGTTAAAATGTGTTGTGCTACAATAATAACAAAAAAATCACACCATTTTGTTTAGACTTCTATGACGCTGCTTGCAGCTAAGTGCTGCTGCGGTATACAAGTCAACAAGAGACAAGTAGCAGCCAATGCTGTCGCACTGCTGTCTACAGTCTGAAACGTGCGGTGCTTGAAAAAATGTGCAAGGTATTTGGCGGAACGGATTAAATTGGTCGGCGAGCCGTAGTTTGGCCACCCCTGGCTTAATCCCTATGTGCTATGTCAAGCAGCTTCTGGCATAACGATCTAAAGTTAGCAACCACTAATTACAGTATAGTGCCTTAAGTTGTTTGCGGTTGATTCCTAGAGCATTGTTGGCGTGGACCACAGGAAGAATGATACGGAAAAAATGACTTAGTTCTAAACAAATGATAGCTTGCCTGTAGTATAAAAACAATCAGCGTACCCCACCATTTTTAGACAAATTTCAATAATCGTTTGTATGCATTAGGGTGGTCCAAAAATTACCAAAAAAATAAAGTTGCTCAAATTCTTTCTGTCTGCTACATATCATGCAGTGCTTGTTTTGGTGACACATGCACGCGTGAACTCTTCATGTAAAGACACCAAAGATGAAGCAGAGTCATCAGTAAGAAAAAAACTCACTCCATAAAATTGCAGTATCTCCGGAATTGCACAAATCACCCGTACAGCAATGAACCCAGTTATTCCTGGTACAAAAAGCATCGTTGAAACTTTCGCACTCCGTGATGTTGTCATTTCTACATCCTTTTGAATCTACAACATATTTTGAATGCCACTTTATGTGAATAAATAAGAAATTTTGCCCGATAAAAAATGTTCGCAGAATAAACGCCCAACTTCCACAATTTTAAAATTAATCGCGTACATAAAAAGGACAGGATACTTTGTTTTGGACAAACGGAGCAAAAAGAAAAACAAGCCTTTCTGGCTGGCGTAAAAGGAGAGGTCATGACACAAATGGTTTTGTAGTGCAAGAAATAAACGCGGCATTTCTCTCAAGCATAAAAGACTGAAAGCTTACTTTAGTTTACTTGCCATTCATGTTCAAGGTATTATTCATATTTTAAAGTTAGAAATAAGGAAATAAAGATCGTAAGACATACCCTTTGCGTATTCAAATTGAAGGTTTTGCGATTAAAAATAATTGTTTTTTTATTTTTTCCACAATAAAACGATATAGGAAGGGCACTGTTTGGTAAAAAATTCTCTTCAAAATTTTTTTCTAGATAGTCACTAGCATATACTAGCGATCATTTCATTCCATTTAAATCAAATAAACCCTAAAAAAACTTTTTCTCTGAGGTAGACTGCTTGAATAAGAGTACTTAAGCTTGCCTTCATTCCGGAATAGGCAGAGAAGAAATGATGCTTTTGGTAAAAAAAGATTGTGAGATGAAAAGAATTGGATTTCGTGAGTATATCTATGACAATACTTTGCAAAAATGCTTGCAAACATATATAAGATTCTATTTGAATAAGGACCATACACGAAACTATTTTCCCTGTGCAAATATATTGTAATGGGTTCACTTGTGTACGACACTATTGTGATTTATAATTATTATATATCGACCTTTACCGAACTCTTACTGAAAAAAATTTAACTATGTAACTTATCATGTCTACCAGTAGCTTGTGGAAAAGATTATAGCACATGCAATTAAAAAGAAGTTTTAATATTTCTTCAACATTGTTTTTAACACTGCCCCTACTGGTACAAAAAGCAACTGAAAATAACAAGTCATTTATGTGCCTTGCAACTATCAGTGCCCCGATCCAGCACTATTATGCATTTGCGATACATCACAAAAGCAATTTAGTCAAAGACTTGGTCTATCATGATCTCTTTCAACTACATTTCTCTGTAGTATAATTAGTGGGTGCACTGCTTCACAAAGCACAAATTCGATTATAATTATTTTGGGGCAAAATTTCAAATCATTAAAATGTTCCTTAACGCGCAGCGCTCAAAGCATTCATTTTTTGTTTCCTTCTGTGACCAGCGGTAGGGTTGATCGCAGCCATTAATGGCGCAAGAGACTTCTGGGCCGAACAACTCGGTCAAATTAAATTGCATTTTTCGGTCAAATTGCATTTTTGCATTAGAGACCCAAATAAACGCTTTAGTGTAATATTTCATTTCACACCCCCCGAAAGTTTTGAATCTTCGGCGGTAATATGGCTGTCCTTTCTAGGATTTCGTGCTAGTGTTTATACAGACGTTGAGGCAAGAGAATAGATATTTCTGTTGTAGGTCTATGAAAATGAGTTTTGACTGTGTAGGAGAGCAGGTTGCGAAACGAATTGAGAAGCGCTGTTTTAACCAATTCAGTTGAAAAATCCTCGCTTTGTACTGCTTTGTAAAAATCACGAATTGTTTGTTGGCCAGTTTGCACAATGCAAGAATTTCGTTATCTTCAAAAATTTTACTGTAAAAACTTTTTTCGCAAAAGAATATATTTTTGAAAAAAACTAATTTATTTTTGAATAAAGCTACTAAAATTTTTTTCACAAAAATTTCTTTCAATTGACAAATTTTTTGAAACTCAAAAAATGATTTTCTTTCTCAAAAATATTTTGCGAAAATATGTTTCTACGACTTATTTTCACGATGAAATTTTTTTCTTTATTGAGCCCAACTGCAAGGAAGTGTATCCCATTGAAGATTGCGAATAAGCCTTGTTGCAAATTCATATATTGCACATTCGTTTCTACGGCACTTTTGCATCTAATAAATCATCATTTACCTTGTCTAAATTCAAAATCGACAGTGATTACTTTAAATCAGCTTTGTCAAACGGATATGGCTTACTGGACCAAAACTTATGTCACTATCTTTATGAGGGCCGCACATTGAATGGCTTACTTTCATTTTAGCAAAACAAAGTTTAGTTTAAACTTTCTGAAAGCTTTCCTATAATAATTGCAATGATGACGACTGTACGGTACTATCAATCATTCCAAAACTGTGATGCCATAGGTAAGTTTAGTGCAAGTGGAACAACAAGGCTAGTTAAAATGAATGCAGTGCAGAGGAACACATGAGTAGAAACAAGAAAGGTAGATATTAGTTTTGCACCGAGGTGTCAGTGCACACGTGGAAATCTACCAGTGCGTGGTACATGATAAACAGGCGCTACACACCACTGCATCGAAAATGTCGAATGTAAGATTATTAAAATAAAAGTAAGGTGTCATTTTATTGTACGTAAACAATGTTGAAAAGCTTATTGGGCAGCACAAAATCTTCGACTGGCCGCGTGTTGGACATTGCTGATGTAAATTATATTGAAATCGACTACAGTCATTTTTCAAAGTATAACAAAATTTGTATATGCCGCAAACATGCCACCGCACCGGTCTGCGCTGTCCATTACCGCTTGCTCTGTTCCGGGTGCCACGCGGCTACTTTCTTAATGAAATGTTGCGTTGTTGACAAGTGAATTTGCAGCACCGCGCGTAAAACATTTCTTTGCACCCGCACAAGGCAGTAGAGGCCTCAAGAACCGTCTTTTCTGTACGACCCGACCGGGAGTTGAAGACAGCCTACCAGCTTCATTTGCATGTACTCAACCAACTGCACCACATAATTAGAGCTATCGCGGGCCTTCTGATCACCTGCTTTTTGTTAAACGTTGCAATCGTGTCGCTGAATTTTATAGGAACACCTGTATGCTCTATACTTCAAATAAATTTTCACTGCTACTTACAGTATCTCAACTGACCAGTAACCCATGTTTGCGAAAAGCAACCACTTCCAACACCACAGTTTAAGGAAACACGGCAGTCTGCAAGTGATGTTTGTGTGACGCACCAGTGACAAAGCTCTCCAGAAACAGCTGCAAAAAGTGCGTACTGGTTAAACAGGTATGCTATTTTGCCTAACACTGTTCATTCATAAATTCTACCAGGAAAAACCTACACTGAAGCTTTCACCAAATGTGTAAGATAAAATGGTTTTCTGCAATAACAATGATTCATTTGTAAAGCTTCAAGCTAGGCGCATCTCTGGCTTAACCTTGCGTTCAACATGAGTAGAGCCATTGTTGGGTTTGAAAGCCACGGAAAGCTGCGCACGATCCAAGAACAAAGAAAAACCAAACAAGAGGAAACATTAAGCAGTTTCGATCTGGGAGCTGGAATTTTAGCAAAAATTTGAAATGCAGCTCTTACCATTTACTTCCAGCAGTCCGCAAAGAACCGCAAGCAAAACGTAATGTTGCTGCATGTTACGATTTCTCCTAAAGTAAATTTATACCGACACTTCTGCCTCCACAATGTTACGAGATTGTTGTTCGGGGTTCCGGGCTTTATACCGCGTTCAAGAAAAAATGAATCTGTCGTACGCTTGGGGTATTTTGATACTCTGACGTGGTATCACAACTATTAAGAGACATGACCTAGATTTCTTTAGTTGCATGAAACTTTTTTCCCAACGCAATTTCAACGCAATTTTCATGAAGTTAACGAAAGTTCAATCGCTTGTAAGCGTGAGAACCAATGGTGAAGTCGGTTGGTGAAGATAAAAGGCCTGACGGAAATAATATTCCCACGTCGAGAAGAAATGTGAGTTAGAACGGAAGAGACACTAGTCAAACGTCAGTCCCGCACCACGGGCAATTATGGCCACACCAACATATTGCTCAGGCAGTCTACACAACTTGCAGACAGCGACCGGTTATGAATCACGTGGAAGTAAAGTAACTGTGGGTCAAAGCGTGCTGCCATTTTTTTTACTTTTCTCCCATAAGCTGGTGTTGGTTGGTCTGCGCTCGTAATTACGAATCCGTAGTGACGCATTCTTTTCATCATTACACGCAGTTTAAAAAAGAATTTCAGGTCATAGCAGTGGGAATTTAAAGTATTAATTGTTCAAAGAAACTTCGATCATCACTTTAGTCGACGTTTTGGACAAGTTGAATAAACCTGGCAGTTGACTGGATAGTAACTGCTCTAACGACAACAGTTAAGTACGGTGGTCTGAAAGGTTGTGCAATGTGTATACTCAAACGCTACGGCATAAGCTACAGGGCGTAAAAATAATTTATGATCAACTTCCTTAGAAATAATTGAGTTCCAAGTTTTGCAGCTAGATTTAGAACTTGGCTGTGTGATCTTTACGAGTCGTTATTTCTATTTATCTAATAAATCAACTGCGCTATCAATATGAAATCTAAAACATATTCTGAATCACCAAATTAATCGGCACAAACTAATATGAACTTAGATATTCTAGGTGCTCACAACGTTACCAGTATTCCCCTGTCACTGTCAAGCATGGGCGCAATTTTGCTGTAAAATGTGGGGGGACAAGTGGGTGTGAAATCAATATAATCATCGGGTCGATGCAGAAGTGAAGTTTTACAAATACAGGTTCCCAACTTGTTTTTTTATAGAGTTTAACAGCTGCATGTGTGAGGTGAGATGTCTTGTTCAAGTTGCTTAACGTTACAAAGACGATAAATATGTTTCTTGCGCATTTCCGCTCTTTGAAAAAGCTGCAAATCTTTTTAATGCTACTGAGCATCATCCATGCATCCCCACCCCTACGTAAATTTCTATTGATATCCCATTACCAGTAGCAAAAAAAGTTTGACCAAAAAATAGCGTAACCTACTTCACAAAATTATTTTCAATCAATTTTTTGCTGCTGGTAGGTGGTGGATGTATCCTTTCCATCTTCCCTTGTCCGTCTTTGCATACATACCCACATACCTAGCTACAATTTAGTTTCTCCATACCTAATCATCTGGTAACTGTTGCCTCGTGACTTCTGTCAGTGATGCCACTTAGCTTAGTCTTTTCACAATCAAACTTTTCAGGGTTAACATCAAAATTTAGTAGACAAAATTAATGTCAAAATTTCATTATTAGAGTTATACTTGCATGAAGAAATGAAGATATATTTAAGGTTGAACGGAGATCAAAGTGCGCAACGGTGAATTGGCAAAAAAAGGTACCAAGTTTCACTGGCATTAACACAAAAAGAATGTCCAGCAAAACTAGGTGTTACGTACCTGTAAAGAAAATGTTTTGCACTTGGATGAAAACATTGCTGCATTATTGGTTTGGTTAGGTAAATCAGATGACTTACGAACCAATGTATTCAGTACAGGTACAAAGTATAAGAGTCACGGAATAAATATTTTTTGGATTGGCTGGTCACCATTGTCGCGAAATTACAAGAAATGATGCTAAATGTATAGGCTATCTTTAATTTCTAGACAAGTTCCTAAGTTTTGAGCTTTAGATAAATACATAGCTTAGTGGATACTTCCCCAATATTTTGATTGAAATCCTGTTTGCTAATGGTTGAAGACAGTCTTTTGCAAAATTGGCCATCCTAAAACCAAGTCTCCACAAAAGTACTGCTTTTTGTCTTTGGTAAAAACTTCTTAGAGATTTGCTTGAAAATGTAACTTGCTAACATTATAAACTTATATCTTTGAATTTTAGACTGTCTGTTTCTGAATACACGTGACAACCAACGTTGCAGCAAAGCCAGTTACATTTCTACACGAAACAAATCATGCTGGCTGTACTGTGGCAGGTTTGCCAACCTATCTTCGCCTAAAAAGCTAGACCTAGTCCCAAAAAAAGCAGATAGCAGTCATAAAGCATACTTATATAAAACATGCATAACCAAACACAGAATATATATTGAAATTCGTCAGAAACATCGACGTAATACAGTTCCAATCTTCAAAAGCTTTTTCTTACCCCATGATTACACTGGCGTACATTTGTTTCTTATTAAATACATCGAGCATTTTTAGGGCAACAGTAAAATCTTTGCAATATTCTTTGCACCCTGCATGGTCAATGGTGATAGACTAGGGGTGGGCAATTAATTTGGCTTGGGGACCACTTTCAGAAGGCTGCATATAGCGGAAGGCCACACTTTCTAATGGAAATTGAAGCAAGTCTCGGTTATAACTGTGCACAACTGTGATGAGTTGGAGGATATTTCAGATTTGAAGATTTTCCTGAATGCTTCCGCGGGCCACTCAAAACGTTGTGGCCGGCCACATGTCGCCCGCGGGACCCTATTTGCCCACCCCTCTCCTAGACTCTCGTCAGAAGATATCTGTAATGAATATGCAGCTCAGACAATACTTTGCCTGAGTCATGCTTTTCCGACAGAAAAAATCCAGAAAAATCCAGATTTTGTCTCGCTTTTTTTGATTTTCAAAAAAGCCAGAATTTCAAAATCTGCCTTCAAAAAAGCCGAATTGGCAACCCTGTACTGTGGTCCCTCACCCGTGCAGCTGTTAAACTCTCATCGTTTCAAGACAATGACTTTTCTTACAATATACCACACAGGGGACAATATCGGACAGAAGGAGTTAACAATTTTCGCAGTCGATAGAAGCCTGCAGAAAGCTAAAAGTCATTTCATTGAAACTAAAATTTATAAAAATATCAGAATCAGTGATACCGCACCAAATTATATTTCAACATCAACTTGGCTACGTGTAATATCTAACATGAAAAGCTCTTCACACAAAATGTGACAAATATCACTTTTATTTTTGAAACCTCTCTAAATACAAAACCTAAAGAGAGAAATGTGGGGGACATGACACATTATATCCTCACCGTCTGCAAAACTGGAGGTACACGTCCCCCGTGTCCCCCACCTAATTGCGCCCATGCTGTCATGAATTTTCTTGAACAGAAAAAAGGCGATGAACGGTTGTATAGCGATATCAAAAGTTGTAGTTCTTCAGAAATTTAAGCATTTTCGAGCCTACAAAACTCAAATTTTAATGCGCAGTAGTACTGTGGAAATTAATTGACTCACTTTGATTTCTTGATGCGGAAGAACTTCACATGGCCTTTGGGCATGGTTTGTCAATATAAATTCGAGTTTTGTTATGTAACAATAAAACACCAATGTTTTAGGAAAGAGCGCAACTAAAGACGTCATAATCGATCCTCGTCAGGAAGCTTCATTCGAGCTCTTTTGTAGTGTTTACGCTGACCGACAATTGAAATTAAATGGCGGATGCTAGCTGAAAACGTGCCAGTATTTTAACTCTCCATCAGCAATTTCAGATGTCGTCGAGCCCCCGATAACGCAAAGGTAGCAGGGCTACGTCAAAGTACCGCATCTCATGCTATTGCGCAGTTCAAAACACAGGGTATTTATACCTCAAGCAGAAGGCGTGGGCAAAAAAGAAAGTTAACTCCAAACGATAATGTTTGCTTTTCGAGAAATAACAAATTCGACCCCAGACTAGCTTGCAGCAACCTGCAAAGATATTTGGAGTCCACAGGATTGGAAATTGGTGCAGCTCTCTTGAGAAGGCTAGTTTTAACTAGAGTAAGGGCAGAAAACCACAGAAAAAAACAGCTTTTGACCGAGGAAGTATAAAAAAACTGGCTTTCGTAGGCAAACAAGTATAAAGAACGGAGTGCACAAGATTAGAAGAAGATACTGTTTTGTGACGAAAGCCATTTTGAGGTGCAAGGCCAGCACACGACGTGACAGAAGAAATAGCGAAACGATTATATATTGCCATATCATTCAAAGTGTTAAACATCCCCAAAAGAAACTGTTTTTTTTTAACTTCCACTCTGTTGAATCAATTTACCAGTTACAGGAATGGTAAACGAGAACCAAGATTGTGAAGTAATTAAACAATCAGTGGTGCGATAAATATAACGGGTGTTTCCCTCATCTGAGGTTGAGGTATTTGTAACAAGATGTGGCTCCCAGCCATCTCCAAAATATGACGGCCTCTAAAGAGACAGGCGTTAAGGTTCTTAAGTGGCCCCCGATAACTCACTCGACTTGAATCCTACAGATATTTTTGATCCATCGTCAAAACTAGTCTCTTGAAGAGGGTTGTACCACCTTAACAAAGCTCGTCGAGGCAATTGTTTTATTAGTAAGTGATGAAGAAATTGCTCAGAACTTCCAATAACTTGTGGAATCAATACTGAAACAAGTCAAGCAGTTATTAATAACAATGGTGGTCGTATCTTACAGTAAAAGTAGATTTTGTTGCAATAACATTGTAATGAAATAGAAAAAAGAATTTATGTGTGTGTTTTACTTCGATTCAGCAACTAATTTACACAACAGTAGACATTTATTCTCCTTTCACCGAAGTCCGCAACCTGCAAAAATGTGTTTTGAAATCATATGGAGCTCTGAGCTACTTGCAACTGGTGGATGCCTTGCTTGAAGAGGACAAGGTTAAATTCAAGGAGAAAAGCGAACTAACCTTTGCTTCAGTGTGTGGCACACAATGGGATGAAGGAAGAGTAAGCCGAAATCCAATAAATCGAGTGTTAATGAATGATGCTTCAGTGTTTCAAAAGAAGATAATTCTCAAGTCGAGTGGTGACGTGGCGTCAGAATACTCTTAAAAAAGTCTGGTTGAGCACCAGCAACCACAAACAGTCTTACAAAGTTAAAGTAGCCTATTCGTCAAGTTCAAAAGTATTCGACCAGCAGACGAATATTTCTACTCAGCAGAAGTTCTTTGTTTTGTAAAATGTAAGGAAAGGGCAATTGGGAAGAATGTTTCAAACAATCAGAAGGAAACTCACCATAACCGTTGTCTGGCTGGTGTTTAGTTTCTACCATGGTAAGTCATTTCGAAGATCATCGTTAGAACTTGTTTACGTTTGAAGCGGTTGTAAATTTACAACCAGGTGTTAGTGAGCTTTTCTACTAATGGGTTGCAGCTGCAGGTTGCTAAAATGTGTGAGTGGTGCCAACAAAACAGGAAAAGAGTTAACGTTAGGAGCAGATTATGATATAAAAGTTGGGATTACTTGCCCGCAAACTTCGCCAAAAGGGCACTTGGAGCTTCGAAAACTCGGCTGTCTCGTTCTCATGCTTTTCCCATCGTTTTGCTCGATATATATTAGGCCTACATATACAATTTTGCGATTAATTTCAAGTTTCTTGGTCAAAACCATGTCTGCATTTTTGTAATCAATGAAGGTTTTCATCGTATTTATTCGGAAAAGTAACTTTAAGTACCCCCATTCAAACACCTGACATATGATTAGCCTGCATTGCTTAACACCGATGTGAACAGAAGATATCGAGAGATGTATTCACAACAGACGGCTTGTAAGCATAATTTAAATCAACTGCCACAAGAAAAAAATAATTATCTTGCAAATTGTGGTAGGATTTGTTTGTTGATATGGATTGCTGTATGCAAGTCAAGTCATGTTTCCACTGAAAACAGGCAACAAATAACGCATTTCAAATGACAATGCTTAAGCGAGCAGCACAGGTTGGGCAAAAGACGGCCAAAGCAGTGACTTAATCAAGCCTAGCCTATATTTAATGACTAACAAATTTTTATAGTAAAGGTGAGGCACAAAACATGAGTTGAAAACAAAAAATGTGTTTATTTCAAGTTAATGATTCAAACATCTTATAAATCATATATATATCTCACATAAGGGTCAATACCCAGAAAGCAGTTGCAATTTCACTTGATAGGAAAACACGTGTAATGGTAAATTTAATCTTACTAGAAATACAATCCCATGCAACAGTTCCTACGTATTGCAGCATTTTTTGCCATAATCAGTTTAAACACGCTTATGATGAAAATGTTCTGAAACTTGTTGCCTTGTTCCACGATCATGTATGTTGTGCAGCTTTGAAAGAAATTATCAAAAGAAGAGGGGAGGATATTGGCATTATACTTGTGCATAAACTTTGCCAAATGAAATTGGTACAAATCAGAAACTTTGGGAATTTTAAGTAATTTAAAAATATAGCTTGCACTTGATCTATTATTGGTAAAAGTGATTTATTTAAAATTCGCTTTTGTAGCACTTGTACTGGTTGGATAACAGTTTTACAGCCTCGTCACCAGTGAATTATACAGTACCGTAAATACGAATGAAAAAGAATTTTCTTGTCAGTAAAATGTTTTCGCTTGTAGGGAACGCCGCAGGCTTGAGAAGTTTCCCACAGGTGCTACTGATTTGCGGTTTTCAAGAAAGTTTATTATCAAATATAAAACCAAGACACTTGATATTGTCAATTTGCTGTATTTTGACACCATTCATACAAATTTCACACTTACAGTTTGAATAACGGATTGTGGTTAATATCATATATCATACAAGCTGTTTTACTAAAGTTTATTGATATGATTTGTTAGACTTCAACCAAGTATCTACTTTATCAAGCTCATTTAGAACATTAGTTTGTAACGTTTCAAAATCATGAAATAAGTGCAAATTAGTGTAATCTGCAAAAAGTGTTGTTTGAAAACTAGAGGCACAAGGAAGATCATTCGCATAGATTAAAAATTATAGAGGGCCCATAATTGAACTTTGAGGAACACCACGCTCAAATGTATGAAAATTTGATGAATAATTGTTTGCTTTAGTATGCTGCTAACGATTAGTTAAATGAGATTAAAAAAGAATTTTGCATACTTCAAATACCAGAATACATTGTATGAGCTTAAGAAAATGCAGTATGAGCTCAAGAAAATGCATGAGCTCAAGAAATTGTATGAGCTCAACAAAATGCAGAAAGCGCCAAAATCCTGAGTACATACGTTTTTTCGTGAATGAACTGCGTAAAACAAGAAACTTCAATTACATGTGTGGATCATTCAAGACGTTTGGTGATCATTGCGCCGAATTATCAGTAAACTACAATCATGCCCCAAATTCGCGGCTACGTCCACTCCTCAATACCCGATAACATCTGCGGCAGTACAAGATGTGCATTCTGAGCTCTCATGCTCGCGCGGTTTGATCAAGGTCTGCTTCTGTGTACCTTTACCACATTTTGCTAAAATATTTCTGAAAACAGGTGTCTTACACTCATTCATTTCAAAAGATATTGTTTTTTTGTTTAAAAACTTTTTCGCTCCTCTTAAAAACTTTTAATTGTTATACCAAGTCAGTAATATTAACACAAGCATATGTCATTTCATAATTGTATTTAAATATTTCACTAAACTGTGTTTCCCATGCCACAAATCTTCTGTTTAAATAAATGTTTTTACAATAATACTTTTCAGTAAGGTTGCATTATTTTTATGGAAATGTTTTCGTAAAATTCAATTTCTTTCTAGCATTGTTGATACTTTAATTAAGTGTATTGGTAACTTGTGTTGATGGTAAGCGTTGAGAAAAAGCATCAACACTCGCTTTCTGGTAGACATTGTTCCAGTCGAAAATTTTAAGAATATTTCTGTTTCTAAATCAGCATTGGAATAATATGACGCCCTTGCAGGATAAAGCGAGCAAGAGTAACAGCAAGCAGTTTTATAAATTTTTCATAACTTCACTTTTTGATTTTCATTTTACAACTTCTGCGCCAGCCAAATACTAGTACAAAAGTACTTGCTTTTACGCTTTTCATCCAGTAACTAGTCTCTGCAAAGATGACAAACAAGTGAATCCATCGGCTGCTGTGGCAAATTTTTTAATAGGAAATCGATTTAACGCAACACTATCGCATCCTCAATCCTACAATCTGTTTCAAATAGGCGCTGTTGATCAGTCGCATAAAAAAATAATCACGCAAGGTAACAAAAAAACAAAGCACGTTACTGTTTAAATTTACATAAACTGGTTTCAGTTGAAAATGGCATGATTGTTTTTATTTGGCAGTTTTTATTATTTCTAATGAAATAATTAGTTTTGAGAACTTCAAATTTTTCGTGACGTAGTGGCATTTGTTAGGAAGTAACTAAAAATTATCATTTCTAAATGACGTTTGTTTGGGCATGGCAAAAGCATTTGCAATAAAACAAAGTTTTCCATGAGTGAATAACATGTACTGTTGACGCGACAGAAAAAGCAACCGTAGTAATAAAATGAACTGCGCAAAATTTTTAAGTTTCTGCAAACTGAACATTCCGCGAGACAGTTTGATATTTTTCAAGTTAATAAAATACATCAAACATCATCTGTATATCACTAAGATCAGTTCGTGCTTGCAGCATAAGGTTTCATCAGATTCAGTCACATTAAGTTGCGTAAGGACCCTACCAAATATATTAAAACAGCCAATTTAAGAAAAGAACGTGGCAGTCCGTGTTAAGGTTCTCATCTCACTCAAATTTTGCCACTCTCTTTGCTGCAACCATCAGACTCAGATCTCCTTCCTCTGAGATGCACTCTGAGGTTTATCCACACGACGGAGCACCAGCAGGCCCGTAACCATGAGGGCGCAGGGGTGGCGAAGCCCCCCTAGAAAAATTTTTGCCCCCTGGAAAAATGTTTCGGACATAGTTCAAATTTACTGGACATAGAGTAGTGTAAAAAATATGGGTCCCTCTCAGAAAACTCTTCGTCCCCCTGGTGTCCCAGGTTGGTTACGGGCCTGCGGAGCAAGCACATGTACTCAGCTGCAGTTATTGATGAATTGTTTTACTTTTGCCTCCTGATTTATCCCGTTGCTAAAAACTTTTAAGCAGGCTATATCATTCTAAGCGCTGTACGCAGTAAAAAGATAGCGCACTCAATCCTTTTTTGTCGTTTCAGACCAACAGTGGGGCGACGCACAAACGACTGACGAGCCTTGCGGTGGTGAACTTGAAGTTACCGATTATAAATTACTTAAAAACCCGGGATATCCCGGTGAGGACACTCCACAAGGAAAGTATCCTCCGGGCACCGATTGCGAATGGTTTTATGATGGTGATGAAAACACGCTCGTAGTTGTAAGTCTGTAACGCATAACGAAGCATTCTGGTATACACGTCCAGCACTTTGTATTTCAGCAGATGTTCGTTGTGGCGAAAATTGGTTTTATTCGTTGGACACAGTGTACCTATTACGAATAAAAATCGAATTAAATAAACACTGGACGCTGAGCACCACGGGCAAGTCTATGGCACCTGCAAAGCTAGTCACTTTGAATCGCAGTATGAAAATTTATCACTGTGTGAATGCAGGGTCTCGATTTTGAGCTACTTTTATGGCACTTTGTCTGCTGTCTGCGCACAAAATACGTGTTTATAAGGTTCAGATCCAGAGGAAAGTGTTAAGTTTAAGCAGGGTTGGGTCACGGTTAGTCATGTATTACAGCAAGTAAACTTAAACATCCATTGCAAGGAAATGCAACATAATTTGATTTTACGCAATTGGTAAAATACGTCTTGTTATGTATTTCAGTTTAAATTCTGGGATCTGATTATTGAAGCCGGTGACGGCGGCTCAAATATCACCTGCGATTACGACTTCGTCAATGTTTCCATTACGTCATTGGAATCAAGAAAGTATTGCGGGTAACTTTGCAGCATTCAATGATACATCTTTTCAGGGTAAACATCAGTGCACTTTACTTCTTCAAGCCATTTTATTGAAACGAAGTGATCATGTTTATCCTAAATAAGTTATGTTTCATATTAAGCGTGTGTCTTAAAATTTTATCTAAAAGGTTAAGGAGATGTAGCGCCTAGCACGTGGAATTTTCTGCCTCTCGTCTTGATCCAAGAAAGTTAAAGTTAAAAACTACTACGCTTAATCCTTAAGGTTGACTTGCGGAGCCACACTGTTAGGAAGGAATGCTCTATTAGCACAGCTGACTCTCATCTTGAAGTGGTTTGTTTTTCGAATTACGTTTTACGCAGAACAAGTTCGGCCCAACTTGTATCAAGAAAAAGGGCAGTATAAGAACCAAGACGAAAAATAAGTCCAGCACAGTTAAGAGCAGTTTCTTGCTTTTGTAATGGTATTAAAATAATTGCTTTAAAATAGTAAGCAACAGAAATTCGGTCAGCTTAACTGCTCCAACCGCTGCATGGATTGTACTGGAGTATTTTTCCTGCATATTTTTTTGATAATCCAAAAAATAGTAAAAAGAGGAGATAGCAAAACTTACTTAGAATGCTTAACACTGTTTGACACATGCTATGTAACAATATCGTCACGAATGTTTTTCTCCTTAGATTTACAGCCCCACCGGACCCTATCATTGGACTTGGTTCATTGTTCGTGCATTTTCACAGCGACGCTTCAGTCAATTACCGTGGCTTTCAAGCTACTTACTCAAGTGAGAAGAATAGGTTGTTCATTAGCCAGTGAATCACTCACAACTAACCTAGCTACGACACCGATTGAACACAGGCATGCCATTACTGACGGTGATCGCAATTGCTGGAGTTTTTCTATTTATTCTCCCAGTCCCAACAGGGTACAATATGATTATATGATTGTCGCCTGTTTTAAGCTACCGCATCATCAATAAACAATCTCCTCAGGAACAGTTAAACTTTTACGTTGCTGAGGAAAGTTGGTTGCAACATACTTCGATGTATTTCAACCAAATTGTGTTACGCATGATTTAACTTGGCAAGGAACCACCTTTTTTCCAGTTCGCTTGAACTACAACCCATGCGACCCAGACCCTTGCGAAGATGGAGAATGTGGCAGAACCGAAGATAGACTTCGATCGAAGTGCAACTGCAATCCTGGGTTTGCTGTCTTTTTAATATGCTTAACTTAAGTTGGTTTCAACAGCTTGATAAATCATAAAATACGAAATTAATCGCATTGGTATATTACACGATTTTAAGTGAGAAACTGATGCCCTAAAATCGCATTTCTAATATGCAGGATACGTTTTCATTGTCGAGCGAAACGGAAATTTTTTCATGTTTAAAGTTAACTTGAAATAACAGCGTACAAATTATCTGCATCTTTACAAAAGTTGTTGAATTTCAAGTTATCTAAATTCTTTTCGCGTCCTACTACGATACTCTCTAAGCATGTCTAAATAAAATACTATAAAATACCTAAAATCAAGATAAAGGTTGTAGCCAAAAGTTTGGACAAGGGAGAAATTTCAGTGCTTACCACAGGCAGCATATTTCCTATGCTCCGGTTTAAAGTGATACTATTATACAATTTGTAATGTTCCAAACTCACTTCCACCAACTTGATGGTAATGTTTCCGATTTCATTCTTGTGAATTTATAGAGTGCATTCGAACGTCGACATTTTTGTCTTTCGTAGCTAAAATGAGCACACATCATTTTTCATAGTTTTTGACTTTTATTTACAAAACATACCATCTCAAATGCAAATATTCTTTATTGTGATCGCGAGAAATGCATCGGAGCTTAAAAGCAATTCTAGCAAATCAACATACTGAAAACCCATGTTACTAGTAAACAAAGAAGCAGTTTGGTAATGATCTACCGGTAGCCACTATTTCATAAATACGAGGGACAAGTTAAGACTTGCGTTTATCAAAACTACTTAAGGTTTTTATACACAGATCAACAGGAGAGCGTTGCGAAATAGACATAAAAGAATGTGAGTCAGATCCGTGCGAGAACGGAGGTACGTGTGATGACACCATTGCGAAGAATGAGTACTCTTGCCAATGTCCACCAATGTGGGAAGGCGTCAATTGCGAAGAAGGTACTTACTTTTGACCCGATCTTGTAAGTCCAGCCTGTGTTGTTTGCTTTGAGAGTGGCCGCTTGATTATCGGTTTTTGCTATGAAGGAGCTTAAACGTTGTGTAATTTACCACAAACGTTTTTTTGCAGAAATGGAATCTCCCTGCGCAAGTTCACCATGCCAGAACGAAGGCACGTGCAACTTGGTGGGAGTGTTCAACTTCGAATGCGAATGCCGGCTTCATTACAAAGGTGACCTCTGCGAAGTCGGTGAGTAGGGTTGGAGTAGTCGGAATTAAACTTCAAAACTTCGAAGTTGATAAAACAAACAACTTGTGTTCGCATAAGAGGACTTGCCACCGTGTCTTTCGATGCCTTGTCAGAACGACGGAGAGTGTATGGATTTGCCAAACAATGCAGCTGCTAACTCCTCCGATGACATCACATCCGACTACAGTGGCTATCACTGTTTGTGCACGGAAGAATGGCGCGGCACAAACTGCGAAACAGGTTTCCGGCAGTCGTCGCCAGGACGACACCCACAGCACCTTTGCTTACTTGCGAACTTCCAGCCGCAGCATGTCACTGCGCAGCAAAGTTTCTCTCATTCGCATGATTCAGCTCAGCAGCGCCATTTGCTTCACTTTATGTTGCGTGCCATCAAATCGCTACGAACGCGCCAGCTCTGGCTGTGACATTAGTCATGCTTTTTGTAACTTGCCACAGCAAGTGATCATGACATGACAGGACATATTTTTCTTATAATCTCGATACGCCTGTTTTCTTATAGCTTTCTCATAGCAACAGCAATCGTACATAAGAGCTGCCAAGGGCAACAAAAATATGGTCTTAAAGATTGTGTCCAAACGCTTGTATGCCCAGTACTCAAATGATAAACTGAAGTCCACTGAGTGCCGGCATCACGATCCCTCGATGACGCAAAACAGTCCCAGGTTTTCGCAGCAACGTCTGATACGCAGGTAATGGATACCGCTCAAATCGGGCTTTTTGCAGTATTTTGTTACGGTCTCATGAGATCTGGCGTTTCATCTGCTTATGATGACCGATGATATCAACGTTGAAAAACTTGAAATGTCCCGTAGATAACGCGATATTAAAAGACAATTGCCATTTTCCAATTTTGACCACACATGGGACACCTTTTTTTGTCCCATTCCATGGTAAATTGACTGCCCATTCTATAGGAATCCCACAGAACTAGTAATTCGAAGGACATTGTATCATGTGCTTGTCTATCGTCTAGCTTCTGCAAAGCCGCTGCAAAGGTGGTCCAAGCCCTTCAGTTACGGAGGCCAATGAAAATTGGATGAGACTTTTTAGTTGTCACCTAAAAAGGTCAAACAACCTTATTTTATGGGGCTTCGCATCACTACGCCATGGTACTGAACTTCTACGAGTAATATTTACTGTTCTGTGAACATATAATAATGACACTCATCTTCAGAAAGTTTCTGCTATACGGCGTTAAAATTACTTAAGACGGGACATGAGACAAATTTGAAGTCCACTGTCCCGTATCCATATCACTAATCCATTGACAAGCCTGACAATAGCAATAATTTCCAAGCTAAGGTCTGTCGCATGGAGCACCGCAATCTCTGTTGTTTAGTACATGAAAGCAACATGTATTTTCAAAAAACAATGCTCACATTATTAAAATCCTGGCTCAAAAATCCATTTAGTCATTAGTTAAGCAGTGTGGTTGCTTTGCTGTGAAAGTTTTTAGCTCATTTGGTCAAAAACTTTATTTAGAAAGCCGTACGCTGGCAATAGGCTGAGGCTATCAAATGTACAGCCATTTTGTTTACTCATTTACTTTCACACCACAAAAACAACGAAAATCATACTTTTTTGTCGAATTTGACAAAAGTAGAAACTTATCCGTGGTTATGCTATAGGAGAGCAGTCGCAGAAGACCTCTCATTTGGTGAAACGATCACCAGCGGAGGGCAAATCTTTTAGCATTCTCCAGTGGGATGAAGGGTTAAGAACAAAAAATAAATAAGGCCATTATTTTTTTCCGGCCATCATCTTTTTACAAAAGGCCATAATTTTTTCGAACCAGAATATTACAATAAGACGTCAACATTAACCTATTTACACTGGAAATTTGAGAAGACTTCCCTTACTCGCATTTAAATAATGTAAAACGCCAAAAAAGCACGAAAGAGGAGCCATTTCAAGGAAGTGCAGTGGTTGATTGGGTGAACTCAGCCCAAATTACCCCTCCTCTGGATTCGAAATTGCTTGCTTCGTTGCGTGTACCTCAGCAAACATTAGAAATCAGTGCTCCACAAATCAAGGTTTGAAGGACATGTTTTCGCTGCAGCCTCTAGTTTGAATGCTGCAGTGACAGCACGAAGACCGATTAGCGCGTCAAACATAACCGGAAAGCTTTGAAGCCATTGCTTATTCTAATTTCACGGCGTAGTTCTGCAGGCACCCTGCATGGTCACTGGTGCGAGTGTTTGTAGACGACCAAAAACCTTCGGCGTGTTCTTGCCCGGGCTGTGATTGAAACTCAATTACAGTTTACTTGCGCCTTGACTCTTCAGCACGTCAAAACCATCAGTGATCTCGGCCATATTTGTCATCTAAAGGATGTTACGATACTTACAATTATTCTCATAATGTAAGTTGACTGACATGAAAGGACCTTAAATCGTACGTTCATCAAGAAGTTTCTTTTTCTGTTTAATCTTTCTGGTTTTCAATTTTCTTCCAGCTGCCTGCGCGCTGTCAAAATATAAGAGCTCCCGGTTTCTCAACCTCCCTGAAAAATGCACTTGTTTTACTTTTTCCCTTTGGTCCCTGGCCCGTTATGTGTAAACACTCAATTTTTGAAGCTTTGCATTTATCTGAAACTGCCCCTCATTGATATGCCGAAAAATTTACAACCTACGTAGGTCTAACAGTAAAGATTACAAAGAAACATGTTATAACCTAAGCACTTCCTAAAATGGAAGACATGCCGAAGCAGCCTTACAGCTGCAAGCTTGCTTCATCCGACACCTGCTTTGCTCTTTCTCACCTGCATCGCTTTATATAACTTTGATGCTCAATACACGCTTTAGCCCAGCGCTTCTCAACGAGTGGGCCGAGCACTCCGGTATTTAACTAAACCGTTTCTTGAAAATTATCCGATTTTTTTGATTACATCGGGAAATCTTATGATGTCTATCGAGCAAGCTCAAGTTTTCAATAAACAGTAAATTGCGTGTGTTGTTTATATTTTGTTTCTTTTTTATATTTAAATTTTATTGTTGCTGTTGTACCGCAATATCTCATAGTGGGCCCATAAAAAATTTCAGTAGTAGCGGGTCGCAATCTGGAAAAAGTTGAGAAGTACTGTTTTAGCCTATTCTCTTCAATCTTATGAAGCAAAGTTTGCTTGCTATAGAGTCTGGATGCGCAAATCCAGGAATCTCTTATTTGGAAGATGGTCAGCGTTTTGATGAAGGAACAACACTTGAGTTTTCCTGTAAGGAAGGATTCATCTTAAACGGAGTCGTAAATCTCACTTGTTTTGAAGACGGAACGTGGTCGCACGTCATGCCCGAATGCATTAGTAGGTTGCTATTAGTAGCAGTACCGAAAAAATCGTGCTATCTCTCAAATAGCGCAAAGAAAATTGTATGTGAGTAACGGAACTCAGAAATAAGGGGATAAATATTTGTAATCGTAATTTTTTAAGGCTTGAAGTGTTAACTGTTTCTTACTTTTTGATTTTGAAGTTCTGCCAAATTCTAACCGCAATCTTAATATTTTTATTCGAATTATTTATTTAATGAAGTTCTGGCTTCGAAACTCACGTCGGTCTTCAGGGATATGCCAATCTAGCGCCTTAGCTGGTGGTGACCAAAATCACTTTGCAGAGCAAATATTTTTAATATGTTTACAATCGGAAATTTAGTTGCGTAACGCAGTGTTCCCAAAGGCATACTCGTGTGTAGACTCCAGAAGAAAAATGGTTCGTCCTAGCTTATGCACAAGTCTGCAAAAGACTCTGCCGTTCTTTGTTGTGAAATCATGCATTTTTCACATTTTAAAATTTGGAAACAACTGCGACAAAAAATGTATTTCTTTTCCAACATCCTTTGAACAGGCAATCGAACAACAACCGACGAAAACACTGTATCTTCATGGTTAGGCTCGATGATTGGCCTGGGTGTGGCTCTGGCAATCAATGTTGTTGTCTTCACCCTGTGGATGGTGTACAGAGGGTAAGTGCGTCATCGTAAGCAACACTTGATTGGATTAACTGTACAAAACACCATCAGTTATCGCACCAAATCATTAGATGTAGCTGTTCAAAGTTTTAACGTTTTTATTTTGATTTCCTCAGCTGCTCTATCTACAGAATTAAGAAGGAAAGGTTTCATGAGGCAAACGGAACGTTTGTTTCGCTCTTTGACTGCGTATACTTTTATTATCAAATGTAAATAATTAATTCTTTATGTCCTGGGCTATGCACTGACATGCAGCAATAGCAGGATTGTTTAAGCCAGTAAGACATGAATAACTGCCTACGCATAAATGCATATTTAGTACTGTACGCACATACAAGATTGTATATGCTAGGGGTGGTCAACCAGCCAGAGACCAAGAGCCACATTTCTTACTATGTTAACGCAAAGAGCCACATCTCACACATGGGCTCACATGAACATCACCCCACCTCTTCTTCACTCACACACACACCTTGCTCAGCTAGATATATTGTAAATATCACACACCAACATGACAATGATAGAACTTTACAGGCCGTTTATTGTTATGCATGTTATTTAGTGGGGCGTCTGGCACTTACCTAAGATCCGCATGAAGCCGGGCAAAGGGCTATCCCTGGTATATGCTAAGAAAAACATACCTTATACAGCACCCACATCTGAACTTGCTGTTCAATAAGTTAGTATTTGTGTTATGTAGTCACAACTAGTATATTATTACGTTAAAATCCCCTAAGTTTCTCTGTTTATGACAGACCTTGGGTGAAAATGAATCCTGAAGAAACTGTTTCTCATCCAAACATGCGCAAAAATATGCAGTCAATGTGCAGCACGGTCAGCGACGACGTCTTCGAGGATGATCGGCGGCGTCATAGCTATTACTCATATATAGCATGACTATTTCGTTGTATCTATTTGTTCTTTGTAATATCTGTAATAAAACTGTTTGATTATCTACTTTGGATGCGTCATTATAGTACAATAACATGACGACGCTATCATCTTAGACTCTAAGCTCTAAGACTTAGAGTTTCAGCACTTTACTTTCAATGTGTCATCCTAAAAAAACGCCACCAGAATATTTTTGTTGGTGTATGATTCTGGGCACTACGAGTCGAAGAACAAACTGAGCAATTCATGCAAAGTTTCTTTATTTAGCTTAGTTATTCGTTGGCAGTCTCGTCTTTCTTTTTGCTTGGATCATTCCAGACGAAATTTCGGTGATTTAAAAAATAGATTCGAAAATATTCCGTCCAGAATGTATTGAAATATTTTCTCAAAATTCACATTTTTTGGGTGCTGTTGCGCTCCCCCCACCTTCGTTAAAGCCATTTTGGCATTCTAAATAAGCTGACTACTAACTTCTAGCTTGTTTGGCATAAGATCTTCTGCGAGAGGTCTTCGTTTGAGAAAAGGAGGTGTAGGGTTCTTGGTGTGCGGAACCGAATGCAGTGGGTCGTCGGTCGATTACGATTCCACAGAGATCCCTACCATAGTTGAGGGTTCAACCTAGTTATTGCAGGAGCACAGGTCAATTTCACAACTACACGACCTGACGGCTTGAAGTTGACAAGTCAAAGCAAGGCGAATTAAAGGCTCTCACCCAGTGGCGTGCAGAGGTCTGGTGATGCCCGGGCTGACTGCTTGATTGGATGCCCCCACCAAATTCTAGTATTGAGCAGTGGCGTACAGTGGTCATTGTTACTGGATAAACTCTGTTTGCGACGTCACAATATGACGTCATATTCACGTTTGCAAACTAACGTTTTGACGAAGTTTGTTCACACAACATGCATGTTCAGGGACGCCGGAGCAGAGCTAGGGAAGCAGTCCTGTCGCCCCGGGGGGCCTTTTGTGGTCCCTCCAAACAAAGCTCCAAGCCCTCCTAAATTGAATTATGAAGCACTATAAATCGGTGGAATTTATCAAATTTTAGAATGCCAAGCCCCCATGACCAGACGTAAAGTCCCCTGCTGAAAACGTTCTCGTGACGATTCTGTAGGGAAGGGGGAGCGGCAGTAAAACAGTTGAGCGCAATGGAAACTTATAAAAAAATCTTTACAAATTATGTTTGTTTCTGTTTATGAACAATGTTGACCTCAAAAATAATAAAAGAAGTTATGGAAAACCATTCTCAATTTTCTGGGTGCCGGAATAGCTGCAATAAATTGCTTCGAGTCGATTTTCTTAAACGATGAAATTACCTATGCTACTCAATGCTACTGTTATGAAAGGCAGTGGTGTTGGAGCTGGGGGTGCAGGGGTTGCAAGCGTATCTCCAAAAGTTTGATTTGCTGAAAATCTGGGCAAAAGCCCTGAAAATCAGCGTAAAAATGGCCCCCAACATTGTTTGACTTAAAAAAGCGGCGCCCAAGGTTTGCATAGAAACACATGAAGACTTTTTTCTAGAAGTTACACCAAAAAGAGGTCTTCATGATCTTTGTGGGAGAAAATTTGTAGGCAAAAGTTGCACAAAAAAACTTTTCAGGAAAGTTTGGGAAAATCCAGGCAAAATCCTTCGCATGCTAAAAATTTGCCTGCTCCTACACCTATGATGAAAAGGCACCTCCGCTCCCGTTGCCCCTCTTTTGAAAGGGCAGTTTGGGAAACGCCCTCGCCATGCCTCCATTCTCCGGCGTTCCTGTGCATATTATTCTACGTGCACTCTTTGCTCGTTGTTGTAAGCTACAATGTGTCACTGCAATGAACATAAATTATAGCGGTCTCCTGAGACAGAGCAGTTTGTGACTGCAAAAATATCCGCCAACGCGTTAAAACATGGGAGAACATCACGCTCGGTGCTACTGCAAAAATACAAGGCTGCGCGAATGTCTCGTCGTATAGCAATCGATCAGAAGGTATGAGGTTGGGATGGCAGACACCCAGGGTTGACACTTTGAAACTTGTTAAACTACGCAAAAATTTAAAATGCGCATGAGGTACGCAAGAACATTTTCGTTTTTTATTATATGGCTGTTATATGTACAATTACTAAGGGGAAAGAAAAGATACGGGCTTGTGTGAGCCTTATGATCAATCCGCCTGAAATGCCAACCAATGACGAAGCTCGAAACGCAGCACATATTGCAAGCACAGGTGCGCGACTGTATTAGCACAAAAAACGAAACGAGGATCTAGTGATGCATCATAAAATCAAATGGGACAGTTGTTAGGAGAGTTTTGAAATTTGGCTCAGAAATTCAATTAAGTATCCACAATTATCTTCAGTGTTGATGTCAGTGGATCCAACAAAAAAAACACCAGGTTTTTTTTAAGAAGCCCACTTAAAAAAAAACAATAAAACCCATGAAAAAACCCTCTCTTTACTTTTCCTTTGAAAAATGTACTATGAAGTAAAATGTAAAATAAGCAGCACACTTGTACAGTTAACTGCACATTTTTTTAATGAAACAAGCGAATGGCAACAAAATTTGAAGGACTTGAAAAAAAGACAAGAATAATCCCAACAGTTTGAGTAAATTCTACTGGTTATCTTCTTCAACTCTGTAAAATCGGTATAATTTAATCAATTTTTCTGCCCTCTCTGCATCCAAGCTGTTTCTGATGTTGGACCATACCAAACCATATGTTGAAAAAAAGTATATAGATGCTGAACTAGCTGGATATGAACATAAACTTGACGTGAAACTGCAGAGTTTGTGTGGGAGTGGCTTTATTCTGTTTGCTGTGCGCGTTCATGCCAAGCCTTACCACTGACCAACAACACTTTGTGAAAGCAAAGATGTGGTACATTTCTTTGCCCTCAAATTTGAACGTCATAATACCTCGGCAATAATAAGTTATTATCGTGTAATTCTGAAACTGGTGATATTGCACGATGCAGTGAAAACAATTCAGAATGGATTTTTGTTTTTGTTTTTTAAAAAGAACAAAAACCTGTTTCTTTAAAAAAAAAAACAAATAAAAACGTGGTTTGTTTTTCTTTAATCGGGTTTTTCTTAACCTTGACTGTCTTTCAATCCTTTTTGTGATTTTCTATTGATCTCACGATCTGGAACAAGTCACGTCACTATCAGTTTGATTGGGTGTGCGCCACATACTTACAGTATAGGTCCCTGGTATTGAAGAATGTGAGAATTACTGTCATTTGAATACGTAAAAAGTAGTGTTGACAACAAAACAAGTTTCGGAAAATGTAATCCATGTAACATGTATTAGTAGACTTACAATAGAAAAAAACACCTAGTTACAGCATTTAAATTTTTGTACTTTCATTCTTTGTATACCCCCCCTGCCTTGGATGTCCGGGGCCTCGCCCCGTTTGCCTCCCCTCTTCTGCACGCCACTGCTCTCACCACCTTGTCCGGTAATAAGTTTCCAGTAGCACTCTAAGTTGATTGCTTCTTTCGATTATACTCCGATATACAACAAAACCTCCAATACACTTGAATGTGAAGTCAGAACAACGCAACGTTAAACGTTTTCGTGTACATTAACAGTTCAGTTTAGACCAGTGGTTTTCAAACTGGGGTCGCGAACCATTGTTGGAGGGTCGCGAGTAGATATTTTATGCGCACTGCTGCATTGAATTTGCTTTGTTCGAGTTTGAGATGGGATCCTTGGGTTATAGTGGGTTGGCGTACAAAAAAGGCTGAAAACCACTGATGTAGATTAACGGTGAACAAGAGCGTTGAACGTTCACATGCGCAACAGAAAACAGCGACCAACTGCGGTGATGTAGGATTGCAGGCTATCGCGGCAACTGTTGATCTGCTCACAAACCCAGTACATTGCGTTGAACCACGAATAGAATAATACTTGAAATCACGCAGTAAGAATGCGCAAAACATCAAAGCGCTAATGTGTCACCTCTAGAGGCACAGTGCTCCGAAAAAAAACAACCTCTTGCCTTTAATTTTTACCGTGCCTGTTGTAAAGATATTCTACAGTTAAAATGACAAGTTTTCCAAGAGTTCTGTTTTTTGGCCGCTACACGTTTCAGCGACTCTGCCACTTCGCATACTGTCTGCTATAAGACAGTGCATGGCAGTTGCAGTACCGCCAGCGATTTCCAATTTAAAAATAAGTGCCATTTTCATAGCACACAGACGTAAATCAAAGGAAGCGAAATAACTGCGGTGACAACACAACGAACGAAGGTAGTTTGAGTGAAGGTGGATGAAAAAAACTGCGTAAACCGCTATTCCACGAACAATTTGTTGTTTTATGTAAAAGTACAGCATATGAAGTTTCGATCTTAAAAACATCGAAGTTCTTTTCAATCTGTGTGGAAGAATCTTTAAAAAAGGAAATATGCTAACCCAACTGTCGGAATTTTACACTTAGGACCAGCATTATGTGCATTCAAGTAGTTTATTGTTAAGATATAGCACAGCAATGCGGTAGCAATCACTGCTAGAACATATCCGTAACTACGACGCCGATAAAACTAAAGTTATGTAGTCGAGATTCCCTAAAAATTGGCTAAATCAAACATATTGTTACCATGAATAAGATGAACACATGATAAGGGTTACAAAGTAAGAATATGATATACAAAAACAGGCGATTGACTGAAAACCAGGCAAATGGTTTATCGCGCTTAGTGGGTATTGGTAATAGAAGTATTTAGCTTATACGAAACTGTAACGTAAAAATCTGATGTTGAACAAGGCACCAACCTGACGTTGATGAGACTGATCCCAGTGGCAACGCTGCTCGCCACTGCAGTGCAGCATTCACTGCGAAAGCAACCGCGTGGCTATAGGCGCAAGCAAGCGGAGATGGCGCTGCAGACCACCCGTGACACTCCGCAGGGCCGGTGTTAGCAGGTGCGGGGTCCGATTGGAGACACTTTTGCGGGGCCCCACTTAGTGGTGCGTAGAAAGTTTTGGGGGGTGCATGAAGTCATAATGGTAGAAATCGGTATAACACCTGCCTGTCACTGTATNCTTTACACGTGAAAAATAGTGANAGTAATATCCACTGAATAGAGCGTCGATTAAATGAGTACAAACCGTTTATTAGAGCAGGGTTTGAATATCGAGAAGCAAAAAATTATTTTCGCTTTAACACTGAAGTCAAAGCAATGGATGTAAACGACATTTTCGTAGACGTTTCGGTAACTTCCGCTACCATCATCAGTACATTAATAACACTGAAGTCATAATGATATAAATCTGTGATGTTAAAAGACGAGGACTGAAAGGGCGACGCTAAGACCTCTCCAGCAGAGACTTCAATGAACAGCGCCGCAACAATAAATAAATATGTAACTTGATTGTAGAGCTTCCAATAAGTTTAAACCTACTTTTTAATTTTTCAAAACAGGTAAGTTCTNTACAGTAGCCTTATGCGTCCATGAAAATTATTCCACTTTCCACCTTTTCAGAATATTTGCAACTTTCGATTTATTAGGCTATAACTAAGAAATTCCGAAGCCAATCTGCAAGATTTATGCCATAATCCAGGGGTTACCAAATGTTTCTACCCGAGGACCAAATTCGCGACTGCCTGGTCACTGGGGGACTGGACACAGTGCGAAGTCAACAAAAGACAGGCAGCAGCCAGTCCTGTATTGCACTGCGGTCCACACTCGGAAGCGTGGTGCCTGAAAAGTTGTGCAAAGCGTTTGGCGGACTGGATTAAATTGGTCGGCGGG
>JGI24022J15233_10000023_pt1 | contig 43127 bp, 33 predicted proteins | sample Ectturendosymbi2_FD_15233 | JGI IMG/M metagenome (IMG submission 15233)
TTATACAAGCATGCTCTCTTGCCAAGAAACTTTGGCGAGACTTCATGCATAATGTCTTGTACGGACCTTTATGTAGGAAGGTTATTTTGTGTACATTTCAAGGATCTCATGCTGGTTGAGGGGTCAGCCTCGTTGTCGCAGGAGAGCTGGCCATGCTCTCAGTTCCAAGTAAGCGACCTGACGGCTTGATGTTGCCAAGCCGAAGCAAGGCAATATGAAGGCTCTCACCACTTTTTCCGTAATTTTCAGAAGACCTCTAATTGAATTGCTTTCCTCGATTATATATTTAGATATGCAATAAACTCACCAATACACGTGAACATGAAGAAAACACAGTGTAGTGTAAAACCGTTCAGTATAGAATGACTTCAAACAACAGTGTTGAACGGTTACAGCAGGGGTTGGGAATCTTTTTGGCAAGGGAGCCATGAAACCTACATACTTTTAATTGTATTTCCATGAGAGCCATATAATATTTTTTAACACTTAATGCAACTAACTTACTTAACTAACGTGTGCATTTTTAAGCAAAATCAACAATTTTAAACAATGATAAATGTCTGAATTTTCTCTTTAATAACATGCTTCTTACTGTTAATGCGACCTCTGGTGCTACATGGAGTTGCTGATGGCTTTGTAGGAAAATTACAGAAAAAGTTTCATCCGTAACAATCGTGAAAATACCATGCGAGCCAGATGCCGTCATCAAACGAGCCACATCTGGCTCGCGAGTCATAGGTTCCCGNNCCCTGGATTACAGGAGCAAAGTGAAACAACGACCAATCGCGGTAATGAAGATTAGTACATTATCATGTCAACTGTTAAGCCGTTTACAAACAAGTACGTTGCATCAAACCACTAATACAAAATGCATGAAATCAGGCAGCAGAAACAAACAAGATACTGAAGCAAGCCACACACGCATCCACTGCAATACAAAGTGTGTTGCAAGCGCTGAGCGCAAAGTATCAGTTGCTTTGCAGTGCGCAACTTTCCATGCTCCGTGTGCAATGCAGCATTTCGCATCGGCGAATTTCTCCCTAATATGAGATGGTACCACAAGCCCGGGTCGATGAAAAAGTTAAGGAGGTAACGCGAATCAGCACTTAAGGATCTAAAAATATTTTCTACGGGGGTTTTCCAAAAATGTTTCGCAAAAACGCGCGATGCAACGTCTTGACTCTTGAGTTTTGGTTTTACGCGTACATTGTAAGGTTTGCGTTTTTTAAAACTAATATCAAACTTGACATCAGCATTAAAGCATACTGAAAACGCGTGGTTAAAAAAGAAATTGAATCGATCGCTTTTCCGACCAGAAAAGATCAAAACATTATTGATGTTGCTTGCGACTTCTCTAAGTACAGCCATGACACTGAATTGACGCATTGTCGCATTATATTTGACGGTTACGGCGATTGCTTGAAGGCCAGGCGTCAGTGTCGCCCATAACGGCTCAGATTTTTAAACAATGACTTTTCCACATTGCGTTGCAATCCCGACCATTATGTTTTGACGTACCGGGGAATTTCAGTCAGATGAACTTTCGGCAATTGTATTGCTCAAAACCGACGATCCATTCTTTTTTTATTTATTTGTTTGACTCAGACACACGGTCCACATCACAGGTTTTGGTTAAAGAACACAAGAATGCGTAAATGCTTGGACACAACACATCGCAAGGTAGGATTGAGGTGATACACACAGACAATGAAAATGAACAGACACTGAAACAGCGCACCAGTAACTGCATTCGATCATTCAAATAAAAAGATTATGAAGATCAACATCGTTGAACAAAAGCATACAAATTGATTTTTATCAAGGTATAAAATTTTTGACAAAATTTTTTGCGCAATACAATTGCCGATCGAATGCAGTTACTGGTGCGCTGTTTCAGTGTCTGTTCATTTTCATCGTCTGTGCGTATCACCTCAAAAATTTTTGACAAAATTTTATCAAGGCATCAAAATTTAGACGAAAAAATTCCGTGTTTGCAAAATGAACTTGACATGAGCGATCACGGAATTTTTTTCTTCGGAGTATATGATTGTTACTGCGAAAATGATGCCTGTCTGCCTAAATTTTTGATAGCACAATGTCCCTGCATAGCTTACGACAAATTGAAGGAACAAAGCAAAACAAAATTTTGGGTCAGTGATACTTGTCTTTCTAAGATCGTATACTGCGATCCGAGTGTATGTCGCCAAAATGTTGTAGGAAGTTTGTGGTATTATCCCCGGTGGGAAANGTTTTGTGGGAAGACGGATAATTTTTGCTCCTTCNTGTTNTCTTCCCGGAATCGAACTTTGCAATTNAAAAACTAGTTCATAAAAACTGTCNAAGAAACGGCATATTTTGTTTCTTTCTGGTCANGTGATCTAACGATTGCTCGTAACGTGTTGTTCCTCTTCATCAGTGCCCAGTTCTCACTGCTAACTAAATTCTTTTATTTTTTAAGTAGATCTTTTTTAAATATACAGGATGGAACTATTAAAATTACGACATTGGCGCGTCCTAAGTTTCCGGCATCTACACGCGCAACACTGGCTACTCCGAAAGAACCAAAATTACGCAAAATCTAGAACAGAACTTNGTTTGTTAAGCGAATGGTGTACTCTTCANAAACNTAATAGCTGCNCCTAGGAAACGTATCACCTTGCTCCGAGAAAAGAATGATTTACAGGGGAATCCCCTCCTGCACGAANTCGAGTGCACGCCTGAGAAATATTGCTTGAAAACAAAAATTGCAGCGTTCTTGCTTCATTTCGCAAACCATATCAGAGAAGCTCTACTTGCTGGAGGCGCGGAGACATTGGTGATATCTCCTGTTACCTTCAGGGTATTCGGAGAGGTTGATGCCAAGGTTTACTTGTTGATGTTGTCAAAAATAGAAAGATTGAAAGCCGTAGAGAACTTAAATGCGAGAGCGTCTGGTGTTCTCGAGCAGTGCATCAGAGATATGCGAGTTCAACGCATGGCTGACGTCTGCTGTCGGGAATCTGCCAGTTCACGTTTGAGCATAACGTCAAACCTTGATACATTGTTTAGCTTGATTCCAAGCGCAGTACAATTGGAAAATATCACTGTAGAACACAAAACCGAATTTTCATTTTGAACTTTTGCTACGATTTTTGTTGAAACGGAAGAAAGTCACAAACGTTCAAAATGAAGGCAAAGCTGAGCGATCTCAGTCCAGTTTGAGGCGTTTTTACTTTTGTTTGGACAAGCCAACACTTGTTGCAACAAAGTTTAGGTTTTACTTCGTTTTCTTCTCACTGCAGCGTGCCATCAGTTAGGACCCTTCGCCAACTAAATTAAGGTGTGTACTTGTATGCACGGGGGTCGGAAGGGGTACAGGAAGGGCCTTTCCCCCTCCTGGACTTTGAAATTGGAAATTTTCTTATTACATTTTTAGCAAGAAAGAGGTTCGAAGGGGAAAAATCAAACTTCACTACTTTTGGCCCCCCTGGAAAATTATTTTTGATTGTCTCCAGAATAATCCACTACCGCCCCTCCCTGGAAAAAATCCTTCCGACGCCCGTGCTTGTGTACGTGGCAAAGTCGTGATTGAAGTTGATATTCCCGGTTGTTGTTGATGTGCACCGAAATATGAAGCATGGCTTTCAGTTTTACTGTTTTTGAAAACACAGGTTTGGTCGCTTTTGTGGGTTTGCATGACTCAGTTGCGCGCCCCACGAAGAAAGTGTTGCATCAAACTCTAAACAGAATATCCTTGCTCTTCATGTTGCGATGAAACCTTTTTATTTAACACAACGAGCGTCACACAAGATGTATTTGAGCTGGTGGAATGGGACGAATTTCCATTGTTTTTAACAAAATTCGCTGGCAATGCAGGGTTTTGAATTCCGAAACAACCAATTTGATTTCAGTAAATCATTGCTTGTTGCTTTGCGGTGATTTCTGGATGAAAGCCAAATGATCAATTCGTGTGCGCCATCTTCTGGCCAGGTAAACGTGTGGGAAGTATGAAAGAACATATTTCCAAAACCCTCTGCGGTACTTCTAAAGAAACAAGCCACATAAACCTTTTCCTAACAATGAAAAAGTACTGTTTTAAAATCCTTGCAGTGTAAAGGAGACGAACAGCAGTGGTAACAGTCAAAAGGCTAATAATTAGAAATTTAGTTGAAGGAAAGCTGTTGAACATTTGTAACCAGTAACCACAAACAGGAAGCTGGTCTGAAACGAACAAGCATAGTGAGGGATTTTCGTGCTTCTGTACGCAAAATGACTCCATTGAAAAACGACACATTTTTATTGTTCATGGACAATTTCGTAATACACAAAGGCGCGATCTTGTTTAATATTTTTAGGAATGTACTTTATGCACAGGTATGAATGCTGCAGATTTCTGCAGTCATGACATGGAGTCAAACAAAGGTAATGGAGGTTACGCTGCATTTATTTCAATTTGTTGCCGAAGCCAATTGCAGTCAGGCCCGTAACCAGCTTGGGGCACCAGGTGGGGCGAAGAGTTTTCTGAGAGCGACATGTGTTTTTTAAACTATCTCCAATAGTCTCAAACCATGTCCAACAAATTTTTTCCAGAGGAGGCGAAAAAATTTTAGGGGGGCTTCCCCCTTGCGCCCCCCTGGTTACGGGCCTAATTACAGTAGACTAGCGTTGAAACTTAGCCTCCGAACACCTGTTGCTGCCGGATGAGGCACACCTGAAATCAGGGGAGGGAAACTTATTTACTATCACGGACCGCGTGAATTATGCATTATCGCTGGCGGGCCCCAAAATCAATCAATTTTATCCTAAAATTCTGCCATTATCTAACAATGAGGAAGAGTGACTTCTCTTGACTTGCTATCCAAGTACCTGCTTGTCATGGGGCTTGGTTTTGACGCGATGTTGCACTCTAACTTAGGAATGAAAATTCTGATGCTGGACATATGAAATGTTCACCCGGGCCGCAATTGGCCACCGAGCCGCAGGTTCCCCACCTCTGCCTTAACTGAACAACCAGGCGTTATATTAGTCACTACACTGCTGGGACTCAAATTGTTTGTTTAGCATCTCATTAAAAATAAAAGAACGCTCGTTGCTACACTAATTTTTCTATGTTTGTGGTTGGTTCATGTGTTGTTTGTCAATTACGATTGAAAAGTGGCATGAAATGAAGCTTCATCCTAATTTGATCTTCTCAAAACGACGAGTTGCAGTTACTTCAAGCGCATGATTAAAAAACGTGTGCATGTCACCCTTGTTAGGTGTAGCATGGTGATTTGTATTAATTTTCCCAAACCTATAAAATCTGTTGACTTCGGTGTAGGGTATGCCAATATTCAAGAGTCTTTTTGTTAATATCCCAAGCCTATAGCAATGATCGAACGTTTTAAGAAAAAGTAACATGTTTTGGAAAGAACCTTTGTTGTGTAAAAACCGCTCAAATCAGAATAAATAAATAGGCAAACAACCTTTCGTATGAGTTCATTTTCAACGTTGCACAAATGTCCGTTGAAGCTGATTTTACCACATAACTTCAAAGCAGTTACTTACATAAAGGCAACGCATTGAGTTTAAAGAGCCCATTTTTCTTTTACGGTTAAACCGAGTCGCTTTTTTTGAAAAAAGGTCACAACGAACTGTCAAACCGCCCAAAGTAATTTCTTTCTCTGATTTGCGTCCCCGTGTTTGTATTGGCACTCGCTTTACCGTTAATTGTCGTTTGAGAAAACGAAGCTTACTATTATGGCCGAATATGAATTCTTTTTATTCCTTGCGATGCCTAAAACCAACATGCCTCGCCCAACAATGGCTTTGTCCGACTGAGGTACGTTTTTCTTGATCCCACAGGCGTATTGTGAACGTTCGCGCTACAATAAGCAACGCTCACGCTACGATAACAACGCTCTGACCGGCTCCTAAACGGCTTTTTGCCGAGTCTTCATAAAGAAAATCGTCAAAGCTTCGGCTTCACTTTTCTGATTAAGACGGGTCGTTTCAGAGCGCTTTGTTGTGCGTCGGAGTTGGCCGCTTTTCGCAATTTCGTGTTTCAGCCTATTTCACCGCTGAGAACGATGTCCTTTCCTTAGCGTTGACAGATGGCGATACGTCAGTGCCCGATGGTTCTCGTGAAGACGTTCACATCAAGTCGAAAGTGAGTTAAAGAAAACAGATAGTTGTAAGCAGATCACTTATTAAAAGCAGAGGCCTGGGGCAGGATCATGGAGATAAAGACTAAGCCACTGAGCAAACAGTATAAGTTTCAGAAGAATCGGTTTGCTTGATGTTTTGCAATTCGCTAGGTTTCTGCATAGTGTTTCAACGCAGGCAGATAAACGCTCATTTCTTTGCTTTTTCTATAGCCTCAGAGCTCGAAATATGAATAAATATTGAAAGCAAGGTAGGTTAGAAGCTTTCCCCCAAAAGAACATTCTCTCGAAATACGCAAATTTGGGCGTGCGCGGCACCTCGCATCAAACCGTGTATTTCAGAAGAAATCGAAAGTATTTTTGGCGCCGTGCAATCCATGTTGGAGGTTTAACTCGAGCTCGGTTTGCAACTAGTCAAGATCGACAAAGGACCATGCCGTGAAGTTAGAAACAAAAATAAATGGGTCCCCATCGCAGCACTTATCATATGTTTAGTTGCGTTTAGCTTCGTGCATCGTGGGCTGCAGTATGGTGAAACTAATATGAGTACATTTTGTTAACACCTGAATAAATTTATGAGTCAACTGAAAATTGGTAGGAAAGGTCGCACTTAGTAGTTATAACAAGAAGAAATGCAATACTTCCTAATATTTCCGGGCTCACAACGCTTTTTTTATGAATCCTGAAGTTGAAAAATATTTGCGCAGATCCAAATTGTGGAAACGTAGATGTAGGCATACGCAAAACAAATAAAACGTGCAAGTTTGACAATGAGAGCGACTGGCTGCTGAAACGGAACTTGCAGTTGCCATGGAAATATCGCCTCAAGCGCCCGACACGGCAAACCAAAATGTGGACTCGGGGAGGAGACCCTCCATTATTCAACATCTGCCACCGTTGGACGTGCCGCAGGTATGAAAGACGTTGTTTGTTCAATTTGTTTGCTCCTTACGCAAACAGCCAGGCGTGCTTTTCGCTTCCAAACCAAGCTGCTCACTGCGAGGTGTTATTTTGTAGAACCTGTCTACCGGGCAGTTTCTTTCGCACAGCGAGCATTGAACTGAACGATCAACGTTTCATTCGAGAAGATTCGACGCAAATTCGATTTTATGAACTTTATCATGAAAACAACTTTTGGTTATGCTTTGTTAGACTGCTTAAAGAAGCATTATTTCAGCGACAAACGCATGTTTGAAGTTATGCGTTGACGATGAGAAACAGTGTTGCTGTATTGCTCGTTTACGTTAATTTACTCCCCAAAATCACTGCAAAACGCAATCCCCTCCATACTATTTACTGTTTAATATTTGCTTTATGCTATTTAGGCCAAACGTTTCAGGATTACCTTAAAAAAGGTTTTGTTTGTGTGGCGGAACCACTACAAAAATACGATCGCTTTAAGAAAATTCTGAAGCGAGCTCACGCAAAGTTTAGGATCATTGATAGGCTCAGTCATCCGTATGCCACATTTCGCATCCTTTAGAAAGTCCCATGGAAAGGCGTGGCTAATCTGTTGGACCAGATTCAGCTGCAAGGGCTGCCAGAGTGGAGAATGTTGACAACTACTAGTCGATTCCCCGCACCTAGTTTGGTTGCATTGCATGGCTGAAGAGCTCATTCTGCCGTTGACAGAGGATGTTTGATCCATAGCTGGAGCCCCGTCTGGCCTCATCGCTCCAGACCAGAGGGGACCTGAGAAAAATGCTGGCGAAAACGTTATCCACTTTCCCCAAACTGCAGAAATCCCGAACGACAGCTCCATCACCGGTTGCAGTTTAGCGTCATGCCCAAGGCCACTCTGTAAAGGCTATATTCACTGTTAATCCAGCTGAAAAAAGTGATCTTTGGAAAAACGCGTTCAGAATTTGAGGATGAAGAGAGATTATGGTTTCGACTTTGGTTTCTGAGCGCATCTTCGCAGCCGTTGGTGCTCGGCAAACAAGCCGTTGTTTCAGGTGAAACTCGCGTATATCAAAACTGTAGACTATGAAACACGAGCACTCCCATGCAAGAAAACTTTTTGGTATTTCGTTAACTGGCAGTGCAAAAATTAAAAACCGCCATCATTTTACTTCAAGGCGTTTTCTACCCTAAAAATGTCTCAGTGTTAAATTAAGGCGTATGCAATCACGAAGGAAAGAGCCATATGCAACTTCGTTCACTGACGTTTTAAGATGAGGATCACTGCATTAGACAAGTTGTGATGCGTTTTAGGAAATTCTGCAAAGTGTACGTATGTGAGGGATCTTTTGAGACATCAACGTTTCTCTGATTCTTTCAAACTGCCAAACAAAAGTGTTTTAGGGTAAAACACAAAGAATTCCTACAGGTATTTGTGAAGCCGCATAATGATATTAACCGTACGATTTATGAACGAACCTGAAAAACCAAACACGACCTTCCCAACATAACTGTACGAAACATCCAAGCGAACTTCCGGATCTCTGAAATGATTCATAAATGGTTAAACATTTCTTTTTCAGCCTGCCTTCAGTGAAAAACCCAAAGTTCTTCAAAGAGGACCTCGAACAAATGCTGTTCCGTTCAAAGAGGAGAAGCATTACCGGCATATCAGGTAGAGCAAGTGTGACGCGTTCTGACTCACAACTTACAAGCTTAGAGAGGAAAACATTCTTCCATACTAATTACACTGAAGGTCATGATATGCTAGATTGGTCGGGCAATTATAATTTTTTTTTTCCGGTTGTAACTTTGTAGTCTTACTTATTTGACGAGATTTTCACTGCAACATCTTATCGCACCATCCGTAGCTGTTTGATACGTGCGAAACAAAAGTAGCTCAGGCTGTTTGTTGCCACTGCTGAAACATGCCATGCAAAAGCGCAACACTCACAAAAGGATGCCTTTTCTTTATGCATATTATGAAGGAATGCAAAGATATATGCAAAGAACTTGCGAATGAAACAAGTACAATCAGTACCCTTCCTCAGAACTGCACTTTGTGCATCAAAGAAGTTCATTTGCTACAATCTTTGTTTATTCATTATTTTAACAAACGTATATGTGTTTTTTTTGTACATTACTGCGCCAAGTGTGCAGGCAAGGATTTTCCTTAATTTCCCGTCACAACAGAGCAAGATCTCTTTCAACTTTATGCACAGTGTTTTCTTTTTCTAGTGATTCAATCGGCAACAATTACAGCCTTAATGCTCGTGACCTGTCAACGTTCATTGTCAACGAGAACCGCAAAACTTTCGGTAAGCTATGACCAAGAGAGTCTTCCATTCATATTCCATCCATGCCTGCTCAGCTAAAAAGGGACATTCGCCGTTTCACTTTGCAACTACAGCTGTCAGCTAGCTTCCTCTTTTACAAAGAAAGAAACGTTATTTTGCAAAACACACAAAGCAATGTTTTTCAAAAACAAACTATTTACCGGAAGAGATGAAAAACATATGACAAGCCTATTGCACCCATCAAAAAGAGTCAAATATTCAAATTGTAAAACGCATTGGAGCTTTTGCGTATGCTTGACAATAAGTCTTGTTAGCGACGAGGAAATGCCTATACTACTTTCTCATTGTGTACCACCTTGCCAACGACGTATACGTCACAAATACGTCACAAGGAAAAAAATGATGTATCAAACAAAAATCACTTCAACGAAACAATCGTTTCATGATACTTGATTCGAGGAGACAGTTGTCATGTTGGCAACAAGCACTTGACCCCTGGGAAATGTCAAATAAATAGTTCACGGAAGTCTTGTGTTTTGACGTCGTCCTTGTAGTTCTGTTGTCTCGCATCGTGTTGCTGTTGCTGAGTGCTCGCTTTCAGAAAAGTGCTGTAAACATTTTCACGTTTTGGAAAAATTACTCCCATCTCAGGGTTGCAAAAAATTCCAAACGTCCATCAGTAAAAACATAATGTATTATAGTTCAAGATAGCAATGCGTTTATGCTCATTGTCCCGTTTCCAAAGCGTTGTGATTGTTGTTATGAATTTGTTCTTGTGCGTGTTGTTTACATTTCTACCACAAACTTTCGCTTTCGGTTTTGTTTGCTTTATCAGCAGCCTGTTTAAACGTTATTATTTTATCCGAAGGTCGTTACAGACAAGACAGCAGTCCTGAAAGAGGACATGCCTCACCGCACCAACAACGCAAAACTGCCGTAGGAAGTCCGCTACCCAAACGAATCCTGCCATTGACGACCACTCAAGTCAGAATTCACAACGCTGCCGTTCCGAAACAGCAACTCTACTCCCAGCACAGCTACGGCCAAGACAAGAGGTCTCGCTCCCGGATGTGAGTTTAATCTCCTGACAAAAACGTTCCTCGCTAACACACCCTTCTTAAATCACTCATCTGCGGTAGTTTGGTTTGAAGCAAAGCAAATTCGCCACAGGAAGTTAAATTGCTCTAAACTTATGCATCAAATTACTAAAACTCGTCGCGTTAAAACAAAAATATATATCCGCTCTGTCACAGCGTATGAAAACACTCCCGCTCACCAAATATTTGCTGTAAATCCTAGTTTTTTGGTGGTGGCGTTTTCTCAACATCTTTCCTCATGAACAGCAGCATTGTTTGCAGTTTTTTAATTTTACTTCTGCTGTGATTTTACTTTCGGCTGTTTTCTTAAGTGTATCTTTGCATTTTCCTCCATAATGACAACAAAACTTGCTAGGTAAAAGGAAGAGGTAAGGTATACCCGTGCCTCATTGCATTAGTGAAATGTTCTGCTTATGACGGACTGACATCGAACCAAATAACCTTCGTTCGGACACGGGGCGTTAACTGTCATGGAAGAAATGTTTTAGGCCAGTGGTTCCAAAACCTGTCAGAGCCGTTACCCAAATCAAGGTATCGATTATGTCTTATTTCCCTCAATAAAAATTTCTCGCATTTCAGGTTGAAAATTTCTTTTGCAGTGATCGCTCATAATACAGAACAACAATGCGGTTTTGGTTTTGCGTTAACCCCCGAAGAATCGCATATTACCCCCAGGGGATAATTTACCCCCAATTTGGGAACCACTGTTTTAGGCCCTTCAACAACTTTTCGGTCATTCTGATTGGCGTGATCCGTCGGTTGTCATTTGAGATCCATGTAAAGCAGTGTTTCTCAAACGTTTTTGTTCCATCGCCCCCTTTTCACTCTCGACACATCGTTGCCGCCACCCAAGCCTGATCAAGCAAACACAAGGTAGTATTTTTAAAGAATTTCATTTAAAGAAATCGATACATACCATGGTCCCCAGTTCAGTGTGGTAGACGTGTCTGGCGGCCTTCACAAAGCTTCGAAATATTGGGAGACAGTTTAGTGAGGTACATTAGTAGACCCTCTCGCTTGTGAATAAGCAAGGGTTCCTTTGCTTTGAGAGCATTAAACTGAAGGTAACTCAATGAACAATTAACGATAGTGGTTGAGTGTTTTCGCCCCCTTTGTGTTGTTTTGTTCCCCTATCGCCCCCTTCGTTTTTTGCGCCCCCTTGCCCAACAAAATCACCCCCAATGGGGCGATTCCGCCCACTTTGAGAACCACTGATGAGAAGGAAGTATGCAATAGATACCACCATATTGGTTCAACAGATTGCCAGAGAAACCGGTGAAAATGCTTTAATTGCACTTACAAACGTGGCTATGCTATTACAACGTACTAAAAGAAATGAAAGAAATGACGCATTTTCCAAAGATATGTGGGAAACCTTGACTGGGGTTTGTAGCTAAGCAACAACACGTTGATTGTGAACTCCCCTCAGTGTTTCCAAAATTATACCATTCACGTTCGAACTGGTGCATTGCAATAATTTTTAGGCTGTTCTGATAAATATCTGTAAACTTCACACATGACTAAATGACGAAGGGATGATTCGTCTATTTGCAGCAATGAGCTTTCGATACTTTCGTGTTGAGAAAAAATATTGGTTTTGGAGTTGGAAGACTCGGGAATTATTTTACTCATATTGGGTCTGCATTTATGAAAGAGGAAAGAAAAATAGAGAAAAAGCATATGTCTTTCACCTTGCCACCTCATTGATCGAACTTGCTAAAATATAAATTTTTTCAATTGAAAAAAAGCCTGTCGCCGTCAGCACCCAAATATGTAAACCTGTCACTTGTCTTTTAAAATTTGTTAAGTGAGGGCAGCAGCCGTAAGACTGACGGTGGTAAACTCTTGAGGTGCAGTCTGCATGTTTCCTCACAACAACCAAAATCTAGATCTTTAAAAAATTTAAAAGACCGCCAACAACCAAAAGCAATGCTGTCGAAACTGCTGGTCATTGGTTCTACGGCTAAATCCACTGCAGCAGTGATGACTTTGTGGTCCAATCACAAACATTCTTCATCGGTCTTTAGAAGTGACTTTTCTCATTTGACTTTCTATCAATTTAGGTTTGTAGTTTCGCTTTACAGTCTTTACAACACAAAACTTTTCAGCTGTTTCCGTGTCATGTAGAATAACAGGAAAGGATATAATTTTGTGTGGTAGGGTTGAAACCGTTTAAATGACTTTCAGATCGTCGTCTGTGACCAAATTCAGCGTCAGCAGTCCGAAGTTTCGACCAAAATTTGTTCCCGCTATTGAAGACCAGCAAGCAAGCAACATTGCAACGCATGGTTCCGTTGATTCTGAAGCTTTCGCCATTGCAACTCAACTGCCTCGCTCTCCACGAGTAACGTCAGGGTGGTCAAGTAATGGAGCTGTACAGAAGCGAAGTAAGAAATAATGAAATATGTTTGGGGGCGGTTACGACACTCGGGACTGCTTTGCACCGGCAAATTTTGACAGCGGTTAATTAGCATTCATTAGCCACAGGCAAAAGCCCGAAATGCACCTCTTGCCGCCATGGCTGATATGAATATTTTTACCTATCAAATGCTACTGCACGGTGCACAGCAGCTGTTTATCCGGTATCAAACCTCTCATTGAAAAGCAGATTCTTTGTCTTCAAAAAAACGTAAAGCTCGGGTCGGGTAGAAACTTGAGTTTTCGTGAAAAGGAAGCACTTTCCAATGATTGTTTAGGAATCTCAACTTACTGCAACCAGAGAGGAATAATTAACATTTTTGTATCAACACCCACTCTAACCAAAGTTGAAGATATTTTGATACTACCATAAAATGATTTTGCGTTTTATTAACTCAACTTTCCCAAATTTTTATCTCAGTCTTCATTATCATGCTTTGTTCGCCTTGCTTTTGTTTTTGCAATTTTGATCACTCTTCAAACTTCAAAATTAGTTTCAGTTCGTTTACTACTAGGTTTTTCATTTGCGCTTAGTCATGTCTAGGGCAACCAATTTTTTTACTTAAAAACTTAAAATTTTTTACTTTATAATTTACAAATGTTGATTTTGTTTTAACCTATACATTTTCTGCGTTTGCAACTGAAATGCGGAACACAAAGCATATATTGGAATTTGGAAATCAAACCGCTAGGTTAAAAATCTTTATTCTGTTGAAATGACACAAAAATCAAAAGTGTGAAAGACCAAACGAAATTAGAAGTAACAAACCGTCAACGAAAATCAATCCATAAACACAAGAGAAATATCCAGTGTCAATAAATATCCTGAAGTCACTGATAAGGTTCTGCATTGTTATACTTCTACATCAAGTACCGCTTCACATTATCGCTTTTAAAAATTTCTGTCTCCAGTCAAATTTTTCCCTATATACATTATATGCACAATGGATTGAGCATTTACCAAACCAAGTACTGTAAGACCACGTTTTTTGCCTTTCCACGCCTAGCCTCCTTTAATATTCAATCGTCCAGTGGTGGACAAAACAAAAATTATTACGTCAGAAGTCACAACAAATCCTTTATTATGTCAGAATTGCAAATAAACTTGCAAAAGCATAACAATATCTGTTGTTGTAGCTTTATGTAAAATATCGATGAAAAGAAAAAACTGTTCTGCAAGAAAATTTTGACCTAACGATAAATTTTGACTTTTTTTGACCTAATAACTCTGTAGTCGTTCATGGTATCAGCGTGAAATTAAGTTTGTGGACGTTTCAGAAACTTTGAAAACGACAGAAAAATTTTCACTTTGTTGGTTTTTCGTTGCCCTAGTCATGCTCAACTGAAGATGATAATTTCCACTGCAAATATTTCATGAATTTTACTTTGAGGCAACACAGTTAGTGATCAGTAAAACAACTGTGGTATTAGTTCCAATATACAGACAGACCACTCCATTTTGAATTGGTTAACTCTCTTATTTTGACAAATTAAGATGAAGGCTTAGCAAACCACTACTTCATGCAAAATGTATAAATGTGTGGTATGGTAGAGCCTTGGGAACAACGAACTTGACGCAAAGAGAACAGTTTTCGTTGGTTGACTTGGTCATGCTCAGCCTCGTGTATTTGAAAATCTTTAGTACGCACGACTGATCACTATCTAACATCACACTTGTCGTAATATACTGCTTTGCAAGAAGCAAGTGTGTCAACAAGCGTCACGCTCGAGTAATTGTTGGAAAACTTGAGTGACGTAATAACCAAGCGTATGGAAAATGCCTTATTTGATCAGTCGTGATTTTTAACGGCCTGTGAAAAAGGTTAATTTTTTAATCCAAAACCAGATGCTGAGTGCTACATGCCAGCCAGTTATTGAAGCCTGAAAAGAAAATCCAAGTAGCATTCAACAACGTTTGATTGTTGAAAAATCTGTAAGTCCTTCATTGAAATATAAAAGTTATTTGAAGCAAATATCTTAAGTAGCCTAGCTACATTGTGTAACAATTAGACTAGCAAGTTTGCATAATTAGTCCTTGAAATGGCTAAACTTAAGCAAGAATAAATTTGTGGTTATTTTTGCCGCCTTGAGTCGTTCTAGCAACGCATAGGCTAGCTTTTATTGCAGTAGAACCACATGTTTAATATCCTATCGTTGAGAAATGAGGCTCTGTAAAAGGGAAAGCAAGCCATATGAAACTGTTTAGGTCACCAAACACATTAAAGTTGTTGAAAGACGTTGTCTAGTTCAACTCTTCACCAGTACCTTCGTCTGTAGGTTCAGCAGGAAAAACCGGCAAAATGCCCAGAATTGATTTCGAAAAGCAAGGAGCAGGTTCACTGCGGTCGCATTTTTCAACCGAAAACCTTGACCAGCGTGAACATGCTCCATTCTACTTGTTCACTCACGATCGTCAACCTTGCACTGAAGTTCACGCTACAGCGCATCCAGACAAGGCTCAGGTACACTTAAAAATTTGTCGCGTTTTTTTGGGTATATTGTGCTGTTATGATGTAATTGAAAAACCATTCAATTCATCTGCGACCAGCTGGTTGTAAATGAGATTTTAATATCAATCGCACGTAATGAAAAAATATTGAAAACTAGTGAGCAAATGCTTTTCGTTTCAGAACTTTTTGAAGCTGCAAAGTTTCAAGCTTTTCATAGAGTTCTCTTAAGCCTGGCGATTGGTGCCAATGCTTGCATACTAGGCCAGAACCCCTGGTGACGAGGTTCCCAACTGAAGCTCTTCGGATTTTAATTCCATTTCCAACTTCGTACTTGTGTGAAGCTGGCTGTTCCGCTTTTGCGGTAATAAAAACAAAGCATCGCTCGAAGATAAACGTTGAAAGATAAATGCGCTCAACCGTTTCAAAGATAACACCGCATTTTGCGTCACAAGCAAGATAATGAACGGCATTAAATAACAATCCGTGAATATTTTTTGTGCAGTGCGTCGTTTGATTTTCCGCACAGGATTAGTGCGTCGTGAGTTCATGCAAGTTAGGAAACACTGCCCCTAGTGGTCTAACCATGCAAGCGCCTGAGTAAAAAACTTGTCAAAAGAACTTTGCGTTGACAATTACCGAATCATCTAATGAACAGACTTTTGTAGAGTAAAACCGATTTTAAATGAAAATTTCCCAAGCATGCTATTTAGCTTTTCCGTTGAACCCAGGGCAAACCTGGCAGATGCTCTTCCAGAGCAAAATTTTAGGTTCGTTAAAACATGGTGTTCCACGTTTTATGTCGAATTTCAACCATGGCCCCAGATATAATGCTGTTTTGCGCACTTTTTGCTTTGTTTTGGGCATAAGCTGTCTAGACTTTATAGAATCAACATTTGTTTTGTTAAATAAATCAGCTTGTCTATGTTATTTTTTGTTGATTGTACCGCTTTAAAAAAAAACGTAAAAGACAACAAGCAGGCTGAGAATGCAGAACCTTGTGGTCCATTATTATATAAAATTTGCCAAAATGGTGCTTTTCTTCTATAAAAATCACTCACCTTATTTCTGCTTTGCTTTCAAGAGCTGGATTGGCATCGGTAGGAAAAGTCGGATTCAAACCGAGCAATTTTTTCGTACAAATTGGTAGGTTAAGTCGAAGAAAAATTTGGAAGAGACCCTCCAAAAGGAAACCCTTATCTCAAGCTGTAAACTCATCGTTCGAGAGTTTGACTTTTCGTTGATTGGCATTAATGCGAGACGCCAAGACAGAAAAAAACCCTACACTAGTGTTTTTACACGCTTTTTTATAAAGTAATGCCGTCGAATGCATCGGTTACAATTTTATGCTTCATGATTGTTACTCAAATAGAAACCCGCTCCAAGCGTTCCACAAACCCCCATCGGATTGGAGTACTGGTAAGAGCCCCACATTCTATTAGCGTAGCGTTTCATCAGAAATTTGAAAAGGGCACAAAAGCTTTTGAAACTACTTATTTTTAAGTTTTAATAAATGCATGTCAGATATTGAGGAGCATTGCTCATAATGTGAGAACCTCATTGTGGTTTTGGGGTCGACCTTGTCGTTTTGAAACGCCCTAATCAAACAGCTGGTATTTCAAGCCAGTCGAAGGCGTATTTTCTCGTATTCCACACTTTCAATTCTGGAAATGTCTGGGGCAACTGGCCTTGATTAAAATCTGGGGTTTCTTATTTAGCAATAGCAATCGCATTGCGATTGGTTTTACTGTGGGTTTCCGCATTGCCAAGCTTGGCGAGCAAACAGTCTTGTTTAATACACTGCAGGTTTACTACACAAACATAAACATGCAAAGCAACTTGGAGATAAAGAAAATTATAAAAACCACAATAAAACCGTGCCAGTAAAGATAATGATTCTGATGAAAACTAATGAGTATGGCTGCTCAGACACAATGCTCCCAGTGAAAATTAACACAAGTCCCTCGTTTTCAGGTAACTGTCGCCTACACGAAAATGACATTCGTCAGTTTTCAAGTTTTTTTTCCTAACTGTCGCCTGTAGATGAAAATGACGTTCGTCAGATTTGAAGTTTTTTCCTGAATGCTTTTGAGGGTCACTGCGCCCGCGGGCCGCTATTTGTCCATCCCTGCCTTAATATGTTTCGCAAAAATACATCCCACCTGTAACTCTTGTAACATCTGCACCTGTAACTCTTGTAACACCTGTAACATCCGAGTAACTCTTATCTAGTTGACCGGGTGTAAAACATTGTTTGAATAATTCTGCCCCTTCCAAGATTTTCAGGTGGTTGCTGATCTGTGGCCTGCCAGTCAGGACCCTACATTTTCCCACGACACGTCGATAGCGGGTCATTAACAGACTTGTCTTGCCAAGCTCGGCAACAGGTCGAGGTATCAGATTTGGGTGTACCTGTTTTTTTATTCAATTTCAAACCTAGATTTTTAACGAGCTATATGTTGTATTGTTTAATTGAATGTAATATTAGAAGGTCAAAGCGCGTTGTGAAAAGTCATGAATTTGCCATGAATGACTCTTTCGTTTGACAACACTTTTTAAGAAAAAGCGAGTCAGCAGTAGGAAAGATTATGATGATAATTAATGCAACCATGAAACTTTCAGATTCATAAATGGCGAAAGGTTGGTTTCGCACTAGGATTTCTAAAAACTTGACACCGTCAACGGCGGTTGCTGAAACCAACCAGCCTTTCAGTGAAAATCGACCTGAAGTCCACGTTTCAACATCGCAGCCAAAACTGTAGATTAAGCCAAGTTGTCTCGAAATCATTTCACAACATTTTAGGAAATGATTTCCTTCCAGAAAAACAACTGAGAGGTTTGGTGGGGGCGGTGAACACGCATGATATTCAGCAAAACTCCGTGTTACAGCGGCGAGCCAACATTTTCGCGGATACGTGCATTACCATCAATAATGCATGTGCTACCTGGAAGGTCGAGAGTTATCGTGCGAGGTGTGATTCCATTATTTTGGTCTCAGCCTTTACGTTCACGTGGTGAGCGCTTGCTGGAAATTTGTCTTGTTTATGCCGCAGCCTCTGCTTCTGAAACCACTGAGTGTTGGCAAAACGGGAGTTGTACACAGCGTACGACTTGATTTGGCTGCTATGCCGCGGCCACGATGAGGCGGTATGTGTTTCAACCGTAATGACAGGTCGATATGACGTTGGTTGTTGCTGTTCAGGTTGCCGCGATAAACGAAGTGGGAAGAATGAAGTTGCAGTGTTAGGGTTTTCGGCATGGCCTTCTTTCCGTATGACAAAGCCCTGACAACTGTTGTGAAATAGCCACATGATATTGATTAGGCACAGTACCACGCGTAAAGATGTTTTGTCAACGTTTGGATCGCAGTAAGGCCAAGGTAGTTTTTTCAACGTGAAACTTACCAGTAAAACATCGAGGGATAGCACCGAATCGCACAGCTGAGCCATTCTCCAGGGTAACTTGCTGCAGCTCATTGTTTCATACTTAAAAAACGCTGTTTTCCATTGCACTTTTACATTACGTTTGCAGTGGAAATTTTGTTAAAGTTAACGCATTTGGGTAGCAAGAACACTTCGCACTATAGCAGAACATAATGACGTACGTTTCTCAATGAAAGCTTTTCGCAGGAAATCATTCCGCTTTTCTAGAAAATTGCCTGGTTTTAAGAAGTGAATACCCAGAGAAGTGTTTGATGCACAGTCGACATAAAAATGTTTATCCTCAAAAGCTTCACTACAGATTTTTCCGCATCATGTTTCGTTCGCACTTTTCCTGTTGCTTCATATTTAGAGGAAGTATGGTGCAGTTTGTGGTTTGTTGATCCAGAACAAGAATGACTACATGAAACACACGCCATCAGTTGACAATCCGTCCATACAAGCAACTGCCATGTACCACGTAGCAAACAAGTTTGTGGAATCGGTGGCAAATGTGTTTCAGTTCGGCACCATCCCGCAACAGAACAATACCTTGGCAGGTCAGTTGTCCGACGGACAAGAGTGAAAGTTCGTGTCTGAAGGCAAAGGAAAAGGCAATTTATAACAGCAGTGTTCGTGGTATATATTTTACATTCTCTGGCGTTGAAATGAACTTTTCCATGGTTGGTATGGTTCGTAACATATTGGCGTTCAGGCAAGGGTGTAGTGGTGCGGGAACGCGTGGGAACGGTGTTCCCACACCTTTTTCACGTTTTCCTTTAAAATGAATTGGAAGCTGTTTTAAAATGGCTGTGTTTTGGATGCGTCCCACACCTTTTTTGTAAGCATCCCTGGCTTCAAGTCAGATTTAACATGTATTAACGTGATAGAAACAATGCTGCCAGTAAAACTGTTGTGTCATTTAATCAATACCTGCATGTACAACAACCTAACATTATCATTTTGCTGTACGAAATTGTGCAGAACGCTTTTTCTGCATTGCGTATAACATTATATTTGCTATAACTTGCATGGGGCCAAACCAAGTTTATAAGGATTGTTATTTCTTTTACGTGAATAAAACATTCTAAGATGAAGAGCAACTAACTCCAGGCCCCTAACGACGCGGGCCATTCGGGGGTAATGCACCACTAAACATTTTTGTGTCCCTCAATTTGTGTTGTGCCCAGAAAAATGTGGTTTAAATACATAATAAAAACAAAAATATTGTCCTCCTAAAATGCATTTTGCCCCACCAAACCTTGAAACCTGGCTGCGGGCCTGACCAACTCTGAACTATCCTCACGACAGAACGTTCTCAACGAAAACAAGATATAGTATTGTAGTTACCTGCCTCAGAAGCAATCTTCGTAAGTGTGTTCCTTCTGAACAAAACGTAACTAACTGCGGGAGAATCACACCTAGACGAAACTTTTCCATTGTTTTTGGATGAGGAAAGAAGTGAATTATTGTTTAGTGCGCGCTGATGCATACAAAGAAAAGAGCATTCGCATAAGGAACTAACAAAGCCTGTAAAATCGCTAAACGTACTGGTTTCATGTTGCTTAAATATACTTTCCTTAAGGAGGAAGTCACTCGCGGAGTTGTTCCCCTGAAGCAGCAGCAAGATTCGATCTGGTTTCCAGCACTAGTGGCGTCGGAACGGAAAGTGATCAAATGGCAGGCGGCTGTGACAACGATCGGGAGGCGAGCGTCTACGACAACGAAGATGAGTCGTCAGAGGCGTACAGTGACGAATACGAAGGGATCAGGTATGTCGACTTTTAGCTGATCGTCTTTTGATTAATTCAAAATTAAGTATTGATGTGTTCGTAAATCAGTAGCACCAGGCCCAAACTCGGGTCGTGAGCGAAACTTTGTTTGCTATCAGGGTCATATGCAATGTAAAAAGGCTGATGTGAGAATGCAGGGTGTTCTCTGGGCGTTGAGTTTTGCCATTTTCCTTTACTTTACGTGGTGAAATCAATCACAAACGAGCAGTCATGCAAAGCCTCTGAACAAACGTGTCTTTCCTGCTCTCACGAGATGGTAGCCACTCGGTTTCACACATGAGCATGTGTAAACATTTAGTGCTGCCTTTCTGTTTACCACGACGCAATATTAGTTTTGCAGCTAGTTCGGTGAGAGAGTTTTAGGCTGCGCTACCTAAATTTCTTGAGGTTTTCGAAAGTTAGTTTCAACTTAGTTTGCAGCAGCCAATGTTGGTGCCGAAGCGACCAGCTCTTCACCGACGCCCACTATCGTTGAGAGTCGGGTGGGGGTAAATGAAGCGCACTTCACAGTTAGATTCTTTTGAAATGAGCTCAATTATGGCGTCTTTGAACTAATCCTTGCTTCTAAAATAGTTCATGGTTATAGCCGTTAAGGGTTTGACGCGTTTGTTTCGTAATCAGCATCGGGCGTTGTTTTGAAGGACACACGATGAAGCTACGCAGGCCGTCATTGACGTAGAATTTCCGCCCTACACGTTTTCAACTCACGGCCTGTCCAGGCCCGCCACCCCTGACCCAAACTACATTGCGAGGTAAGTCTTTTTGTAGATAAAGCACTCACAGACGCACTGCAAACCGTTGATGTGTCATAAACCGGCGGTACACGACTAGTAGATAGACGGTGCACATCACAGATTGTCAACGGCATTGTGACAGTTGTTTAAGTGGGAAAAGTGAGCATGACCCTGCGAACGGTTAGAGTTGTTAAAGGCTAGAAATCAGAGATTAGGAACTGATGTGTTTGTATTGTTCATAGAAAGAAGAAAAAATTACCGCCTTTTTTTCTTCTTTGAAGGTTCACACTAACTTTTCACCTGCTGCCTTGCTGCTGTGTTTGTTGCGTACTGCACAAGTTAGTCAATAAACCATTCCAATAGACTTTCGTGCCAAGCAACATCGCTCTCGAACCTGCTCACTGCCGTAATGAAAAATAGCGCCATTAATATAAAAATATCAGACGTTACCCTCTGGGTTAAGCAAGGGCTAAAGTAAGCGTTTTTTTGTCACTGTGCTTGTAGTAGTGGGGATACTGAACAATTGTAAGATAATATGAGCGAATTGCTGTTTATGTCTATGGTTGGAAGTGCGAAGTATCAAATAAAAGATTTTGCATTTCCATTACCTTGCTCTGGGAGTATTTGCAGATAGAGGTTCGGCCCCCTATCAGTGGTGTTAAGCTTGCGATTCGTTTTTGCTGACCATCTTGGGTAATGCACAAACACAAGTACAAGTGATCGGCCTGTCAACAATAAGGGTGTGTGGCTTTCCTTAAAGATATTACTCTGTCATTGGGAAGTCGATTGATGGGAAAATGATCACATCTTTACCTGAGCACTGGCAGAAAAATGCGATGGACATGGTGCAAGCTGATCTGCGCGAAACGTGGTCGGACGTGCTGGAAGAAGTGTTGCATGTGAGTTTGCGTTAACGTTTCCTCGCACAAACGTTAGATATACTTGTTGATGTTGTTAACTTTTGCAGTTTTTCTTCGATCAGGAATTGAGAATTAATGCAGATTGAAAAAAGTGTCACATCCTTTTCAAATCACCAAGTCACTCTATAGCTTTTTTTGCTCTGTACAACTGTACGGTCGTGATAAAGGATAGCTTTAGACGGACATGTCCGACCTGCACTCAGACGTCCATAAGTTGTTTTGTATTTGGTGTTTTGCAACGACATTTTGCACAAATGTCCTTCATATCTAAACACATTATTCCTGAATCTGACAGGTAAATTGAGCTTAAATCTTTGAAGTATGTAGTTTTGCATCCAACAACACTTGCTACGTCTAGGCTACAACACTTTTTGTTTTTCATTTTTGTAGTAGGTAGATCATTTTGACTTGTTACTTTTGTAAGTAGCTTACATGCTGAAAACGTGTGATTACCCCTTCCCTATAGTTTCTCAGGTCGTTATGACATTGGCAAGACGTGGTGCCGCAAACGAGCACTGCGGACTTTGGCCATGTCATTTTACAAGAACAAAAGATTATTTTCGTTGAAGTTTTACTTCAATTTGTCCTAACATGGAATTTCTGTCGACAACCAATTGTTCGAGACGGCAATTTTGCGACAAGACAAGTCTGTGTGTTTAGGATGCAACAACACAGTGATGTAGGAGCTGGGGCTGCTGGAGGTGCAAGCGCACTCTCAAAAGTTTTGATTTGTCAAAAATGTGGGCAAAAAAGTTTCGAAATTTTTTAACAATGTGAATGAAATTGTACTTCTGCGTTATTGAGTGTATAAACAAAAGTTTATTATGTCACAGAAAACACATTAAGTGTACATAAAATCAACAAACTGTTTCTAGTAATTTCGTGTTTTAGTTTGTGAGAGTTGATGAGTAACTGACTCACTTCATAGTTTGGGCAGAAGAAAGCGTTTCATTTATGTGCTTTATTAATAACACACTAAGGTGATCGAGTGTACTGCAGGGCACCTATTCATATTAGTAGAGTCCATGCCAGGCAAGAACAGAACAGCTGTTTTTAATTTTAACTTCAGTGTTTGCATGAAAAATTTTGCCATACGCTTTGCTGCATACATGTGTAGTTGAACAGACAACGTTGTGGGATTCACGGCGTATTCATAATATAAACAATATGATATATGCAATATGTACCACATATATGTCATCAAAGAAGGAAGCAGCTTCAGGTCAACCCCAACGAGGTGCGTGGTTCCTTGCTGACAGCAACAGCTGGAATATGAATGCAATGCCAAACCTCAGAACTGTGAGGCAGATGCTCAATAGTACTGAGCCACCTGGCTTCTGACATGGTTCTTGCGCAGCGTAGTGTACGTTTTTCAGTTGGGTTATTAAGAACCAAATTTAAAGTACCGACTTTTCTATTTTTTAGTCTATGCCAACTTGGTAGAGGAAAATAGAATGTATCAACAGCTACAGAAAATTTGAAGGGAAAAAGGTTGTCACAAAAAAGTTTTTCGAGCAAATTAAAAGAAATTTGGACAAAATACCCTTTGCACCCCCAAGAAAGTGCCTGCTCCTATACCTATGCAACAACATGACATGTTTAGGACATGGTTTTGTGCCTAAGTGACATTTTAAGGATAGTGAAATGTCATTCTAGCAGTAAAGTGACATGCCGCATAACAGCATTCTAGGGGAATTGCGAGTCACTTAATGGTCCTGTCAGCTGGCACTGTTTGCAACCGAATTGTCGCTAAGTCGATACTTGCACAAAATTAACTTTCGTTAAAAAAATTTGCTCATAAAGTTGCTGAAAGCTGTTTCTCTGGTTACGGATTTACGAATGGTGAACGGAAAATTGTTTTCAGTCTCAATTTTGTTGTCAGGAGATAAAGCTTTTGCATACCGAAAGTCTGAAGAAAGCCGTGATGGATTACATTCTCTTAGACCCTAAGGAACAAGAACGACTTGGCGTTTACGTACAAAGAAAAGTAAGAGAACGCTTTGTTTTCATTTTTGTTGTTTGCGGAAACAGATTCTGAGACTAAGGTGGTAGTAAGCATTTTTTTGCCTAAGTTGTCGTAAAGAATTTCTTAGATTTGTTTAATTTGTCATAAGTTGTCATAAACAATTTTTTAGTTTCGTTTAATAGGCTGAAACGTACGTTGTTTAAAGCAAACTACGATTCAGTATATAATTTTCTGCATAGACCTCGAAAACGCCTGCACATGCGCTTTTTGAAAAAGTGTCTTGAAGACATTACCATCATCATAATTGGCTAAGTAGATCATGTGTATTTCCATGCAAAGGTGATCTTTGAATAAACCAATTAGTTGCTGGTGGTTTTACAATTATTTTGAGTATGCAAGCAACAAAACACAGCTTTGACAGATTAGAATCCTATATGTTACACCAATGTTATCCCTTTCTTGCAGGTTTTACAAAGGAAGGTGGGTCGTATCAGATAAATCAAAGTGTCATTAAAAGTTTGTCGTTCGTGTCACATGAAAAGAAGTGTTACCGCATGCAGTAAGCAAGCAAGTTAGTGCAATTGTAGCTGATTTTTAAAAACTTAGCCCCGCATATGAATCTGACTGCTCTTAAGCATGAATTCCTTGCTTTCCTCCTGAATAGGTTTCGAACTCGGCCGGCAGGTGGCGGTACCCTTGGTACGAGTCGCTGAAACACGCCCGAAGTCGGATTCGTTCAAACCTTTTCGTGAATCACCCGGTCATGGCGCAGATCCTGTACAACTGGGAGACAAGGTGCGTCCTGAAATGCTGCGTTCAACCTGAAATGGTACATTCAACCTGAAATGCTGCATTCAACCTCAAATGCTGCATTGAGCCATACGCCTTTTCAGGATCTATTCTATACAGTCAGCTCTATTTTCACTGCAAGAATGCATTGTGAAGCAGCAACAGTCGTATCGCAGTTTCAAGTTTATTGCAGTGGTTAGCGGAAAGCTTTGCTTCGCTTTTAGATCGTGACAGAACCATTGCATGTTCAATCAGTGTCCCAACAAATTACTGCACACGAAAGCTTTTTCTTCCTTTATTTCAAAGCGATCGGGGTTGAACTTGCCAAAAGACTCTTGTTCACGTTTCTTTGAAAAAAGTACTGACCTGGCTCTAGTTTTGCTGAGCAGTCGAAAAAGGCAAACGTCTTTTAGAAGCAGCAGCGAATCTAGTCTGTACAAAAGCAACTGGTGGGGTTGGTATCAGAAAAAGCATTGTTGGAAGTTTTCATTACCCGCAAATCACTTCGTTAGCGACGCAAAGAACAGCAGTAATTTCCTATTTTGATGGATTTACACATACACAACCGTAATTAGACCTTTAAAGTTTTTATGCTGGCAATAACCAAAACATTGTTGAAAAAAATTAGTTAACGTGGTTTTTCAAATAACGCATTACGCTCTCGTTTCTAGCTACGCATCCTTCCGATTGGTTGACATTCCACGCATATTTTCCCTCATACCCCTCACCGTCCATGAGCTTCGCCTCGAGGTGGAGCGATCGAGCGAAGAAGCATGCAACATTTTGACGTCACATTGGATCGAAGAATGTGCTGAGGTCGTTCGTGAGCACAAAGACTCAATTGAAGCCAATGTTAATCAAAGTAGCGAGGTAGGTGGTTCACTGTTGGCCAAGACCTGTTGATTGTAGTTTGTAGCGTTTAGAATAAAGAAGCTTTTCTCCTTAGTGTGATTTTAATGCAAACATAATTTTCGTGAAGTTTGTCCAGTTACCGGTTTTTGGGGATAGTGCGACAAAAGCTCTCGTAATCACCGGTGGAGCATACATGCTGAGTGAAAACTGCGCAATAACCTCTTAGTGCCCTTTGAGATTTACCATATGTCTTTTCGAGTTCTACATCGTGTGACGATGAAGGATTTCAGATTTTAGTCAAATCGCCTGTTTCATGGATGCCGTCGCAACGCCTAAGCAGCAATCACCTTTAAGGCTTTTAGCAATTCATAAGTTGGAGTTTACGTTAGCAGCTCAAACTTTATGCAGTTGTCAAGGATGGAAGGCATGGATCACTTTTTTGGTTGCTTGGCAACTCTCATGTCCAACATGATTCGGGACCTCGTTCGGAAGTCAATCCACGACATCGTTCACTTTCTTGAGCTTTACAGGCAAGTGCTAAAATCCTCGGTAAATCGATTGTAAGCTCAGTTTAGGAAAAGATGTTGCGGTAGCTGATCAACTGGTTAAAACTGCGCACTTACAGTGTATTGTTGAAATGTGCGATTGATGGCACATCTGAAGACGTGAGAGCAGAGGAAATTAGGTGGACATTTCGAATAAAAATGGTTTCGCCCAATCGTGCTCGTTTTATTTTCGGAATATTCTGACCCACTTCTCGATGAAAGTAGACGTGCACAGAGTTGAAGCGCTGGCACTGTAAAAGATTTATGAATGATGGACGAAAAAATGAAGGTGATTCCCCACTATAGATAACGATAAGGTAAACAGAGATCTTGTACAGAATCCGGATGGACTATTTCAAACGCTTTTTTTCTTGGCAAAATGCAAACAAAACGAGTTTTTGAAAATGTGCTTTACTTTGGGTAGCGCACGATTGCCTTAATATTCCAAAACGTGAAGTATTGGGAGAACTGTGTTGTGGCATATAACTTCTTACGGTTGTTTTACAAAGCACCGCGTCAAGATCAACGCTAGCAATGTTTTTTTTCTTAGGAGTGGAAACAGGTACGACGGATCGTACCAAGACAGCGAATTGCAACTGCCCACTCAGCCGCATCCAATAAAATTTTTTATGGTAACGTGTTATGATAAGTTTTGTAACGTTTCTTCGTGACAACATCGATCGATTAAATCGAAGCGAACTGTACGACTTTTCGGACATTTTCAGAGGCCCGACGCCGAACGTGTGTGCATGACCTTTGAACCTTCGTTTGACGAACTGATCAGTATTCTTCATGCCACAGTCGACGTCACAGTCACCGTGAGTACTGTCGCGGGCGCATTGCTGGTGCACTTTGAAACTTCGTGGAAAATTATGCTAAGAACTGTGCAGGGGTGTTGGGAACAGATTGGATTTGTGAATGCAATGCAACTGCCGCCGTGTTTCTCACAAAAGTCTCGTTTACAACGCAAAGTATTTCAACCGTTTTTTTTCTGCGCTTTGAGTTGCCCTGCAAGTCAGTTTTGGTTTGTCACAAGTTTGCGTTTTCGCAACAAACGACCTGCTTCAAATCGACGACGCGTAAGATTTTGGAAGGTAGTCTTCGCAGGTGGTAGTTCTTTGCTTCAGACTGAAATGAACTTTCTTTCGCAGCGGTCGGTGAAAGGGGGGCTGTTAAAAACTACGGTTCGTTCACAAGGCACGCAACGCTGCGGATCTTTTGTTCTTGAATTTCAGAGTGCCATGTGCAAAGTAAGACACAGATTTCGAACAAACTGTTTTTGCTTTTTCAGAGCGTACAGCACATTTTACGAGTCGAGCATCTACTATTTCAAGCAGTCGACCAATTGGAAATTCGCTACTTGTCATCCGTGCAAGTAGGAGACGAAATAGTCGTGGTGGCCAAGGAACGGATAACTGCGGTCGTCCTCAACAATAGCCATGGCCCCATCAGGTACCGGACTGCTCTAGACCGTATTTCAGCCCGACCAAGTGTGTACTCGGTTTTCGGTATCCACCTGGCAACGCGTGTTTAGGGATAAGTTTTGCAAGTGCAAAAATGTTGCTTGTGCGTTTTCAAACCATTGCGTGAATACGTTTTCTGAGTTGATTTTCTTCCTGTTACGCCATAGTTGAGGTCGTAATGGAAATGTAATGCCTCGTTGCTTTTTACGCCATAATAAGAGCGGAGCCATGTGGCGTAGACGTTTGTCTTGCGTATTAAAGTTTGCTTGCGTGAAGGAAAACAAACGTGTCTCCGTTTTGAAAGTTACCATATTTTTCTGTTATTAGCCCCTTTGTGCTTATTTGCCTTCGCAAGCACTAGTCACACATCCACCACTGTTTAACGTCAGGTTGTTTGTCACACTACAATTCTCTTGATCCCAACAGCCTTGGAAGTACGTTTTCATAGGTTACAATCCTGTTTAAGAGAATATGCCCGGCAAATGCGTTGATGGAGGTTGACGAACAGCTTCCTTGCGGACCCACTCACGTGAAAAGTGCATTAAGTCGTAGAAACAACAGCTCAAAGTAAAACATTTTACTTCACTTCTGAAGGTACCGCTCCGTGTACGAACCGGACTACTTTCACCTGTTGAATGCCCAAACTGACCACAAAGTGGCGCACTTCATCGAGCGAGAACCTCCGCTGCGCAGTTATGTCAAAGAACTGGAAAAACTCAGAGCGATGTCGAAAAGCGTTGGCAGCCTCGCTGTACACGTGCCAATGCACCTGTTTCTGCTTGATTGCGAAGATTTAAATCAGGTGAGATTTGAAAGCTATTTTTGCGCCGTTTTCTTGGAGAGGGTGATACGCAAATGCACCTTTCTGAATTACTTACTTGCAAAAGGAACCTGGGAAGGAATCGAAAAGTAAAACCATGCCAGTTTTAAAAATTTTCAAACAGGTTTGTATACTGTGGAACACGTTATGTAATTGCATTGTCTCACACTCCGCTTGTATTTTTTGCCGCGAAACAATTGAATTAAAGCAAGAAAAAACAGAACCGAAAAGTATTTTGATCAATAGTGGCTCCTCGACCGCAGCGGGCATCTGCAGAAGATGATGATTGACAACGTCATCAACATATCACGTCGGTTTAATCGATCCATATGTACGACTTACGATGACATCGTGAAGAAAATCACCACCCACGTTGAAAGGTATACATTTTTTGATAGTACAGTAATGGCACTATTGCAAGGTCAATCGCTTGCCTGACAGAAGGATTTGATTTAAGATTATTTGAAAGTTAGCACCTTGCAAAGTTTGTTTCCAAAAAATTCTTTGAGGCACATTATACACAAGCCAAAAAACACAATCTTAGAAAACCAAGAAAACTGGTTTTACTGGATGGGGTACGGGACCAGTAAAATTGTAATTATTTTGCAAATGCTCCAGTGAATATATTTAGGGCATTGTTCTCATATACCGGTATTCCATATGCTCCATTAATAGGCCATGTGATTTCGAAGTGGGTTACGGAACAAGTTGAAGAAGTATTTGCAATGTCAATCGTGTTTCGAAAACAAAATAAATTTGGTGTATAGACAATGTTACTGAAAATAGTATCAGACAATTTTGTGATCAGCAATGAGTTTCGCACTGAAGTGTATGCTGCATTGAATTGCTACTTTCTCACAGTATATGTTTGCTTCGCAACCTGCGTAAAACCAATACCACTTAGTCAACGCTTGCTAGACAGTAGTCCATGACATTTTTATCTAAAAATCATCTGGACCACGAAAGAGAAAAAATTGGCGAATGCTGATCGAGAGACTTGCCTTGAATAATGGAGGCTATAAAATTGCAGATCTAATTATCAAAATAAAAATAGCCACTCTCAATTTTACCTTCTTCAAGAGTGAATAAATAAATTGCAGTATTTCTGCGCCATGAGTTGGCAATAACAACATTTGTAAAAAACGAAGCACAATTCCTGAAGATGTTGCCGACCAGTTTTTGCACCACCCTAAATGTGTGGGCATTTTCTGAAGTGTGAAGGGACAGTAACACCCCTCTGTGAGAACCGCAGGCGTTGGATTAATAGCTGGCCTCTCATTCTCAAGCGTGCAACCAAAATTTCGCGGTTGCTCTATCCGTTCTCTTTCCAGCAGTGCCTGCGCCGTGAATCTGTAGAAATGAAATCATCAAACTGCACTGCAGGTACAAACTGGATATTTGTTTTCTCAGCACCAACGGCTTAGTCGAATTGCAAGAGTACGTGGACGGCCTGGCCTCGTATGAACTTGTGCAGTTGAGGGAACAGCTTGAAATAGCGGCAAGCAATCTTTTGTTTTTGATGGAATATGCTTATCTTCCCAAAGATGACGTACTTCTCAATGACAATACGTTCTCGTGGCCAGATCGCATCATACCAATAATCCGAAACAGGCAAGTTGTGTTTTCAGCACTTTCGTCGTTTGGTGGGGGCAGTGTAGGTCGGATGTCATGCGGAACGGACGTAGATTGACAATGACTTTAGTTAGATGGTTCTGTGCTTCGTTGTTGCCTTTAGTCTGCTGAAGCTAATCACCTGAACACGAATTTTTTCAACTAAATTCAGAAAGCCGAGGCCGGTCAGCTTCCGCTGTGCCTTGCTCCGCAAATATGGTCAAAATATCGTCTAAGTGCGACGCAAATCAAAGCTTACTCCCTAAGTCGCCACACACCGCTTGGAAATTTCGTGTACGCTGAAAGCATTATTTCAAATAATCCTTTGCTCAGTGGCGTAGCCAGCCCAAAAATTTGGGGAGGGGCAAAAAATGTTTGGGGGGCCAAATGTTTGGTTTTAGGCAAATAATCCTATTTTTTTAGAAAAACGCCACTCAAAGCACAAAATAACTATATTTTCTAAAAATTTTGGGGGGGCATGGCCCCTTTGGACCCCCCTGGCTACACCCATGCCTTTGCTGTTGATTGTTCACTGTCCGCGCTTATGACTTGCTGCACGGTGCGATCCTGACAAATTTTGGTATCATTTTTAAAAGATAATGTAAGGTTCAAGATACGTCCTATTATGCAATGCCGTTGATAAGTAAATGCAACCTTGTGTGTGAAACGGTGAAGCGCATTGCCAAACATTAATTGAAATATATTTTTTCAAACTAAGTGTCATCTTTCTTTCGTGCATGTTCTTGCCTTTTCATTGTTCGTATTTCACACAAAAAACTTTCTCTGTAAGTTATCTTTCCTATTGATTGGTTGGTTGTAACCAACCTGATTATTCATTTTTGTTGACTGATTGCTGGTTATATTTTCACAAGCGTTGGTTACTAACAAGATTAATATTGTGACCAGAGTTGTCACGAAGCAAAAAAATTGTATGATTTCAGTGAGCAGCGTTTGCAAAAGGAACACGACTTGAAAGTAAGCAGATTGAAAAACTGGCAAATAGACTTGGAGCAGAGGCTGGCCGAAGTCGCCGAGCTGGTAAAAGAGTTTCAGAAAAAAGAACGCATGCCCGAAGCACCGAGATATGTTGAAGCTCTCGACGATATTCAAGCCAAGATAAACGGATTCGTGGACGAGGTTCACTTGAATTTTGCGTTTTGCAACAGAGGGTGACTTTGATGCAAATGAATAACATTTTACAACTTGCTGCTTGGTCTTCACTGATCACTACGAGTATTTGAGGAAACTCGGGATCACAGTTTTTAGTCCTAAAATGTGTTGAAATTGAAAAGTGTTTCGTCGTTCTTAATATCGTTTCAGAATCGCACGTTGATAAACCTGTTTGTCACAAAAATTGTACGAAAAGCGGAGACTGTCTTGTGTTAGTTTATCCATCGTCTGGTTGAAACCAATTGTTGTTGAAGTGTAATAATACAAGAAAATAGTCGCATTGACATTTAAATAAAAAAAAAAATAAAACATTAAAAAAAGCGTTCGAACTTTCAACAAAACATTCGAACTTATATCATCAAGCACTGACGAGACCAACTTACACCTACTATTTCAATCATTTCTTCATACCTTTGTTCAACGTCGATTGTTGTTTCATGAACAGAAGCAGCTGATCAATCGCGAGGAGATACTTCTGGACGTCGGGCAGGTCAGCAGTTATCCCCAAATTCAAGATCTTGTTTTGAGAAAAGAGCCGTTTGAAAGATTGTGGAGGAATGTGTTGGCTTTCAATCAGTATTACGACAAGTGGATGAATGGCCCCTTGCTTGGAGTAAACGCGGAAGTTGTAGAAGAAGTGGTAAGAGCGATAAATAATTATTTATCAACTAATGTTAGCATTTATGCTTTTTTAACGAATCATAATCCTCAAGTGAGAATTATTGTAAATAATACTGTCAGGGCAAAATCAAGCAAATTTTTTTTCAAACGTTGAATTCGTCCATTTTCTTTGGCAAACTGTTACCTATGTGATGGTTTCACTCGCTTCTTGAACTTTGAAGACTTAATTTTTAAAACATTTTTGTTTTGTCAAAGCTCTTTTTGACAAACTGTTGGTGAAATTAATCTCTGCCTTCAACTCTTTAATTCATTGCAGGTAAAAGATTTGTGGAAAACCAGCTACAAGTTAACCAAGCGCTTTCAACATCCTGATTTAATGGGCCCGCTAAAAGCAGCAGCAACCATAAAAAACAAGTTGGAGAAGTTCCGCATTAATATGCCGCTCATTAATGCTCTATGCAATCCAGGAATCAAAGAAAGACACTGGCAGTTGATGTCGGAAAAAGTGTGTGAATTGTTTTGGGATTGGGATATGTTCCAATGGCCACTGCTCATGTTCAAAATGTTTTTTTTACAAATTTAAAACCGGATCGGAATTGCCAAACAGTGCTCAGTTACAATTCTAAACCACAGTGTTTAGTGGCATTATATTTAATTCTAAGTGACTTCCACTAATATAAAAAGATTGGTGGAAAACTGTTGCAAAACAAAACATATTTCCTGAAAGATTTTGGAGTTTTCTTGCGGTTGCCATTATCTGTTGCACCTCCAAGGTCCCAGTAAAATCACTTAATTTAAAACACCCAGTAGTGCAACTTTGGCGGAGTCTTCATACGAAACTTACTTCCTTCAGGTTGGCTTTGACATGACACCGGGTGATGAAACCCAATTGAGCGAGATGCTTCGAATGAAACTCGAGAAACATCTCGAAGACCTGACTCACATCAGCAACCAGGCTCGCAAAGAATACGCTTTGGAAAAGGTTTGCACTCCGTGAGGTGGCGCTGCTGGCTTGAATTCGACTTCTCATTTGTGGAATGCACTAGAAAGGCTCTTTTTCTTCGGCCAGAGCCCTTTTAGATCGATATCTCTTCTGATATGGTTCAGCTGCCCAACGTCGGACAAAGGGTAGACTGATAGGCGTCTCGCTGATTTTGTAGCTATTTCATTTTACCTTGATTTTTGATATTTAAAAATTTTTGGATTCTTCTTCAGGCCTTAATGAAAATGAAAAACGACTGGGAATCTGTGGACTTTGGCCTGGTCCAATACAGAGATACGGAGCTGAAGATCTTGTCAGCAGTCGATGACATACAGATGCTCCTTGATGATCACGTCGTAAAAACTCATACGATGAAAGGATCACCGTTTATCGAACCCTTTGTCGACGAAATCGATGCATGGGAAAACAAACTGGTAGGAGAAGATAAATATTTTTGGATTATATTTCGACTGTGCGCGGCTTTGAAAAACGCTGAAAAAATTGTATGCATTTGGTAAGCGCACACTTTTATTGCATTTTGTAATGTCCATCAAAATTTTATGGAAGAACATGACTTGTGTATGCCTTATCTGACTAGTGCTTACTGTTAAAGTGCAGACACGTCACTCATAAACATTTGATAACGATGTGACATTGACAAACAATTGTGTTTTCAGCAACGAGCAAGAGATATTATCGAAAGTTGGCTAGTGGTGCAGGCCGCTTGGCTGTACCTTGAACCAATTTTTGGATCAGAGGACATCCGAAATCAAATTCCAGTAGAAGGAAAAATGTTCACACAGGTATGTTCATGCAATTTACCTTGTTTTCATTGCAGGCAGCATCATATAGCCATTTTGCATAGCACCAGTTGTCGTATATTTAAGAAATACTATATATCTTGTGATCTGACTGTCTTTTTACATGTAAACTTGTACAATTTAAGTAGTTTAGAGCGAATGACAGCTACTTTCGACCGAGTTGCCTGATGTTTGGGCGCTGTTCACTTCAAAAAGCTTCTATGCTTTTACAGGTCGACGCTCACTACAAAGAGATTATGAGTCGTGCAGTGCAAGATACAAAAGCGATGGTGGTTTTATCGCAACCAGGCATGCTGGAAAAATTACTGCAGTCCCAATCTCTTCTGGAAAATATCCAGAAAGGGCTCAATGAGTATTTGGAGAAGAAAAGGATTTACTTTCCTAGGTGCGTCTACGGACGTGCAGCTAAACTTCTTCGCAGTTTTTTTGATTTATCTCACCAATAAATTTAAAATAAATGACGGTTTACTCAGTAGCGTTTATGTTGTGAAGGAAACCCTTATGTCGTTAAATGTGGCAAGCACTTCGTTTAAAAACTCCTATCTGTAATTTGATAATAATATGACAATCATTTCCAGATGTTTCAGACGTTCTTCGTTCCTGATCAGTTAAGAATGAAAATTTGAACAGTACAGGCTTAGTGCTGCAACACGATTTGACTAGATTTGCTCTTTACCTAATGACTCCCGTAACATTGGAAAAAGTGGTATAGTAGTTCAAAGGTGTTGGGCCATCGTCGTTTTTTAATTTTNCCGAAATTTTATTAACAAATAAAGTTTGTTTTATTGATCTATCGAGGTAGTTTTTCGCACAAAAAAGAACAGCTGATTTGGCGAAATCAACCTTGTGATCCAATAATCGTACAAATAGCTTGTCACCTCTGTGTTACTGTGTTTCTAACCTTGTTTGCTTTGAATTTTGCGACAACAGTAACTTCTAGAAAATTGAATGGGACTCTCGTCATTTGCGATTGTTACTTGCCACAAAAACAAGTTTGAATGGAGAGCCCTTTGAATGCAAGCGTCATTTGTTGGTTTTGGAAGAGTTTCTTGACAAAATGTTTGGCGATCTCATATTGAATAGAAAACGTTTGCTTTCTAACAAAGTAGGACGAACCCTGAAGCAGTTCCCCCGACTTCCAGAAAACTTGCATCAAACGTTTTCATTTACTTCTACTCCACTTTCTGTCACCTTCTTGAGCTTTTGAAGTACTTGATTTTTGCCAAAGCCACTCATTTTGTTGCAAATCGCGCGCGTGTGACGCACACTGTTTTGGTGCAGGTTTTTCTTTCTTTCGAACGACGAGCTGTTGGAGATTTTGTCAGAGACCAAGGATCCCCTCCGAGTGCAGCCTCATCTCAAAAAGTGCTTTGAAGGAATAACGCGACTTGTATTCACAGAAGACAAGCAAATAACGGCCATGAAATCAGCCGAAGACGAGACAGTGGACTTAACCAACGTTATAAATCCTGCGGAAGCGCGGGGATTAGTGGAAAAGTGGCTTTACGAGGTACTTTTTGAAGTAGAAAAGCTACTTATTTTGAGAAGTTCGAAGGTAATAGCAAAGACGATGAAACGATCTTCGTACGTCGGCTGATATCATTTGACGCGCCAAGTAAAATGGACTCTAAAAGTTCAACGATGTATGTAAAACCAGAGATTTCTGCAAATCATCTGCAGGCAGGCATAGTAGAGCTGATGTTTCTAACAGCATTTATCCCCAATAGCGCTAACAAGAGTGGATAAAAAGCCAGACGATTTGCAGTATGAGATATTAAGAGAACAAGGCGGCCGTTGCAGGGCGTTGCTGTTTGTTTTTATGACTAGTATGTAGCTGAGTTACAGGCTGGAAATTCCTAAAGCTTTTACTACGGAGTTTTGTTAAACCAATGGTTCCCAAACTGGGGGTAAATTTCCCCCGGGGGTGATATGCGATTCTTCTGGGGGTAACGCGGAACCAAAACCGCAATGTTGATCTCTAATGTGAGCGACCACTGAGAAATATTGAAGGTAATAACACATAATCGCTACCTTGATTTGGACAACGGCTCGAACAAGTTTGGGAACCACTGTGTTAAACCATACTGCAACACTATCTGTGAATTTACATCATGGGTGCGGCAGCTGCCCACAGAGTTCTCACTGATGGTTATTTGTAGCGTTTGTTGGGCTTAGATTGAAAAAGAAGTGTGACGTGCAATGCTTGTAAGGTTACGGCTGAGAGGATACGGGCGTCAGTTGCTGTAGCTTGGCTCACTTTCTCATTTCAATCCTCCTTGCTTGCCACCGAAAGCAGGACAAAAACCTTGCATTTGAATGAGTTTTCAGACCCGAGTGGAAAGATTAATGTTTGCTACCAGATGGTGGCGCGATTTGCTGCACCCCCTGCGCTGATTTCATTTCCCATAACGCGTTTTCTTGATGACAAACTTGTTCCACATGCACAGTTTGGCGACCATAGTAAGCGGCGTGCAGTCAATGGCTTTTTCATTCCTGTGTGAATGCTCTGATGTTTCACGCAGAAATGATGTCATACGCTGCGCGCTGCCTCATCATCGGCAGCCATTCTGAGAATTAGCCAGCACTTTACACTATTCAATCCTGAAGTCTATTGACTCTTTCATCTCGCAAACCACGATCTTAATCTCGATCTGCTCAAACTTTCGATCCGTTTCTTGGAACGATGTTTTATATTGGTGCGCCATCAGGACGCCAACGCAAGGTTAGGTGTTGAAACTCTAAATCACGTTTTAACACACGGTAGAAGATAAAGAATCTATGACTACATTTCGTGAAACAGTCCGTAGTTTCGTTGGTGAACTTTACAGTAAATGCTAAAAGCTATTTGGCGAAATATCAGCAATATGAATCTTGCTCCGATTATGATCGAAAGGCCTGAAGATAATGTGCCACCATCCGGGTGAGGGTGAAAAAGGTTAGGTGATGCTGTTTGTGTTGTTGCCGCTCATATAGTGCAAGCAGTAGCGTAGCCAGCCCTAATTTTTTGGGGGGGCAAGTATTTTGACTTAGCGAACAACAGTATTTTGTTTGGGACACCGCTTCTCAAAGCACAATACGACAAGATATGCTAGAAATTTGTGGGGACATGGCTCCTGGCTACGGCTATGAGCGCAAGTGGCGTGAAAAAACTGAATATCTGAGATTTTTGCGTGGTATCAGCAGCCCGTACATGCTGTAAATGATGTGCCTCTTACGTCGTCTGCCAACAGGTTGAACAAGAAATGAAGATCAGCATTCGCGAAGCGATGTCCCTCGCCGTTGACAGCTACCCTCGCACCCCGTTCAAGCAGTGGTGCCTCAGCTGGCCTGGCCAGGTAATTCTGGCCACAAGCAACATTTACTGGACGGCAGAAGTCACGCAGGTAAGCGCGCCATAGACACAGAGCGGTGCATTCTGTGCCTGTTCGTGTTGGGATCAGTCGATGTGGTTGCAAAATTTTTTTTTTGCCGGCGAGTGACAGTGCAAAAACCGTTTCAAGGTTTGGCTAATTGTGCACATATTCCCGTCTCAGAGTGTTGTTCACCGTGCTATCTCATTTGGCGAAAAACATTATTTGTCCAGTTTTGTTCTGGAGTCAGTGTCCTCGCAAACGCCGCGAATTTTGCCAGACGCTTATCATATGTTGCAATTGGTTTAATATTACATACATTTTAACCTTAACAAAACGCAATTTTGCAACTTTTGGTTTAGAAATAAAACTGGCGTAATCATTGCCAAAAATAAAAAGACATTTTAAAATCCTGAATGGCATAAAGACCTTCTATGGTGTTTTTATTCCGTAAGAATTTTTTTGTGTAGTGATGAATTTTGGAAAACCGTTTGAGCATGCCAAAAATGTGTATAGGAGAAACCTAAAATTTGTAATTTACTTAAAATGCTGAGGTGAAGCTACTCATTTATTCCCTCTCCGCAAACTTAAGCTTCATGCTTGTGTTCGTTTTACTTTTTGCTTGTAACCTGGTATAATGTTTTCAGTTATACACAGCTTAAGCACTTTTCGCCTAAATTTATGCTCCGCTTATGCTAAAATGTGATGCTTCATTTTGCAGCTGTACGTAGCGTTTTCTGGGTGTCCGAGCTTTTTATGGCTTTCTTTTCCTGTGTGAGTTCACCTTTCCCACAGTGTGAGAAGCCATTACTTGCTCAGCCCGCTATCATCACGTACTGGGTGTTACGGGTATTAACAAATGCATTGCTTGGACTGCGCTTGAAATCAGAAAATGTATTCAAAAGCAACACAATGTAAAACTTCAAAAAACCAAACAATCGTTCTGAAAATTTTTGTTTTCTAAAACGAATGAGAATAACTTGTTTGAACTTATTGAGCGTTTTTCAAACGCGAGTACGAAGAACGTTGACTGTGATGATTAACGCTTTTTTTGTCTAGCTTGACTTGTTTCGTTGCGAAAATTATTTCTTCTTTATGTTGAGAGAAAAAGCTTTAGTGGTTTATAAAATTTGAAGATCTCTGTTTAAGTCAGTAACCAAGCTTAACTGCAGGATCGAGTCTGATGGCAATCTCGGACGTTATTTTGCTGTTTAGGTAGTATTAATTATGAGGGTTAAAGAAAAAAGTAGGGACAGCTCATATGAGGGCACAAGGTCAACCGCGCTTCAACCGTTTTCATCAAAACGATTTTGAAAAGGCACATAGATTTGATTAAGCCGACGTTTTCAAACAGTAATTGCATCAAACATAATTTCTGAATCATAGACTGGTGCGTTTTTCATACATCAGAGGCTAAACGTACTGCAAGGCCTGCAACTACTGCTAGCTGTGGGGCTGTAGTGATTTGATTGGCACCATGTTCCGCAAGCTGCATGCCGGCACTTGTTTTATAAGGATTGGTGAACAACTCCTTTTTTTGGGACCATTTTCTTGAAAAAGGTTTTAGACAGAAGGGGTGCACTCTTCAGCTTCACCTGACCTTCAAAATTTTTAAAGCAAGTAAAATGAGCTAACGTTTCACAGTTCAGGTTAACCATCCACAATTTTGTACCGTGTTGTGAATGCAAAAGCACAAAGCATTTGAAAACAAAAGTTTTATCACAAAAAATGATCTAGTTGAGATATAGCTGGCCAGCGCATTGATAAGAGCAACCTAGAAAAACAAATTTGAAACATGACTGCAAAAAATATGCAAGTCGAAACCGGAACTTTTACTAGGAAACAGCAGCGTATTTTTTCTATACCGAACATTTGCATTTTAAGAAAAAACAACACAAAACATGGTTTGACATAATCTGCATTATAGCTAAAAATTCAAAATGTGAATTTCTGTGCTGCATGCATTGTGTTCGTTACTTGTTGCTTGTGGTTTAATACTGTAGAATCTTGTAGTTATCATCTTTACGTCTCACTGCGTTTGCACGAAATACGGCTTATTTTTGTGAACTCACACCCTCTTGGCTTAATGTGATAGGACGTTTGGTGCAATCAGTGAAACTCAAAGCATGTTTTTAACCTCAGGAATATTTTTAAAGAGCTAAAGTTTTTTTGACAGTAGACTTTCAAGAAAAATTTACCCAAAAGTTTTTTTTTGTTTTTTGACCTTTGCGTGTCTCTGAGAAGAGTCGGTGCAACCTGAACTTCAGTACAAGCAAATGCACGGAAAATTCGTGTTTTGTAGGCAATCAAAGAAGAAAATGGACTTCGCAATTACTTGAAGGTCTGCAGCGGTCACATCGACGACATCATAGAGTTGGTGCGCGGCAAACTGAGCAAGATGAACCGGGTGACGCTGGGGGCGCTGGTGACAATTGACGTGCATGGTAAGCTTCGTGTTTTTTGCCTGGCTGCTGCGGGGATTGCAGCTTAAAAACTACAGCAGTGAAGCCGCTAAAATCGGTATGTGTTTAAATCAACGAAATAGCACCAGGCCCGTAGCCACGGGGCGTTCAGGGGCAGTCTCCCCACAATTTTTTGTGACCCCCCCAACATTTTTTGTGCCCAGAAAAAGATTTATTTACCTATAATGAAAACCAAAGTCTGGACCCACTAAAAATGTATTTTGCCCCCCAAACTTTTACCTGACTACGGGGCTGAATAGCACATGACGCAATCTCTTTGAACAAATGACACGCAGGAGGATTTTCGCCATATCGTATGTTTGAACACTAGTCTGTGTTATTTCTGCCTTCCTACACACAACAGCCATATCGTCTGAAAAAAAACTATAGAAACTGCAGTTTTTTTAGAATTTACTATAGTTTACTTACTCATGCCATTCGAACTTTCGACGAAGAACGCTGAGCTTTTGAAATTTTTGCTGAGCAACGGTGGAACGAGTATTTTGCTCTTAGTTTATGAATTTCCCTACGCAGCATCAGTATTGTCAATATCAACTGCGCAGGCTACTGTGCGAAATAATTGATTGTTTCTTTAGCTAACCCAGATGATGCTTCGGCTGCAAAGCATCCCATTAATTGCTTTGTGCGACTTGACAGCTCGTGACGTAGTTGCACGACTGGCGGACGACGGCGTTAGCGGCGCTAAAGACTTCAGCTGGATCGCACAAATGCGCTACTACTGGGAAGAAGAGTCTGTGGCGGTCCGCATGATATCGACTACTGTCCCATACGACTACGAGTACCTGGGCAACACCGGCCGGCTGGTAATTACTCCTCTCACGGAAAGATGCTACAGGTAATTTCGGAGCGCTTTATTGTCTTAGGTAACGACTTACGTTTTTTTTTCTTGTTTTGAGAAAACTTTTCTTTGTGCACGGAATGAAACTTGGAAATTGTTGAAAGGTAGCACAACAGCAACGCAAAAACTATTGGTTTAAATTAAGCCATGTTGGATGTTTCGAAAAACAATCTTTTACATCATCAATAAAATTTCAGTGAAAGAAGTGCAAGGCGTTGAACCATAAAGGACGAAAACGGCGAATATACTCGAAGAAGTGGCAATGATATATAATATTAAATCATTTTTGTAACCGGCAAAATATAACTGAGCAAACAAACGTTTTAGTGTTGAAGTAAACCTTACAAGCAGGCAGAAAACCTGGGTGGAAATGTTAACAGAAGCGAAAATATGTTCAATTGTGTACAGAGAGAAAATTTCCTGCGCAAGATGTTAGACTCATTTTTGTCATTTACGCAAGTAATCACATGGGGTTTTGCTTGCATGCTTTAAACATCGTATTATTTGGATCGGAAAGTTTCCAAACTTAATTTCTGCTCAAAATATCAAAACCAGGCTTGGAATCAGCGCAGCTAGAAGGCGAGTTTTGTTTTTGAAGGACACTCATGGGCGCGTTGCAATTGAACCTGGGCGGGGCGCCGGAAGGACCAGCTGGGACAGGGAAGACGGAAACTTGTAAAGACCTCGCTAAAGCGGTAGCGAAGCAATGTGTTGTCTTCAACTGCTCGGATGGCCTCGACTACAAGGCAATGGGAAAATTCTTCAAGGGGCTGGCGCAGTCGGGAGCGTGGGCTTGCTTTGATGAATTCAACAGAATCGATTTAGAGGTCAGTCTGGTTTGTTTCTACCTAGCTTCAAACAGTGGCGGATCCATACTTGAGGATTTGTCGAAGTAGTACGCTTTAGTTGACCCGTGAGTCTCAAAACATGTTATGATGTTATGTTATATAAGATTAAAAACCACTACAGAAAATGCTTTATTTGGAAAGGGACTCCATTTTAGAAAAGAGCTGTATCCGTCTATCGAGCAACAACCGCAAATTTCTCTACATCCGCCATTGGTATTAATGTTGAAATTTGTCTAGATCTCCTGCAAATATCAGTTTGTTGTACTTTAGAAATAGCACAAATTTACAAAGAAAGAGTCGGATTTAGTGCTGCTGCTTTGCCGGATCTTTGTAAACAGATTCTAAAGGCTTGCTTGGACAATTTTTGCCCGGATTTCGAGTTTAACCAGAGGAACCGCACCCCTGATTAGGAATCGCACGTTTTTATGTTTAAATGCGTTTCCTGGGCAATGGTGCAGTATTTCATCGGAGACCTACAGAAGTCGGCGTTCAGTGTTTGAGGTAATAATAGCAAAAGCAAGAGGCAACAAAATGACAATTGACTGTCATAAAAAGTTTTCATCAACAAAACCTCTATAGTACATTTACATGTTTTTCATGCTCCCCATTATATCCACGAAGATCGCTGGTTGAAACCACGCCAACACTTGATTTAGATAAAACAGTTAACAGTTGATTTGATTTATAAAGCAGTTGATTTATAGATTTATATACGATTTACATCACTTGTTTTATAATGGACGATTTACTATAATTTTTTAGATCGATTTACTACAATTTTGCAAATTTTTTATGAAAACCATATGGTTTGATGAGAGCAAATCACCTCGTCAAAATAAGATACAAAAAAACACGTTAGATTAATGCAACGGAAATATACTTGCGTGCGCCTTGCTCCTTGCTACAGGATCCCCGAGTAAGTACTTGTTTTCGACGGGGACAGGTGCATTGTGATCAAACAATAGCGATTGTGGATGATAGGACTCATTTGTGAAGGTAGCGTTTGTGTAGGTTTCGTCTGAAGCTATCGTCCGTCTTGCGGTACCGATGCTCATGACCTAGAGTTGATAAAAATCAGATACTTAGAACTAATCAAAATCTAAGGTGACAGTAGTGATTGTGGTGAGCAAAGTCCTGCACGTCAGATTGCAGGGGAACCTCGCGGCACCAGCATAAGTGTGCAAGTCGCGTGATATACTGCTCCAAGTCACGACAAGCTTGGGAGATAACAAGAGCGTATTGCTGCTCATGTTTGCTTGCAGTTTCTTGATAGAAAGATTGATGTTGACATCCTCATAAAACGTTATGCGAATAACGTTTCATAAACGACTCCTCTGCGGTGGAGACGAGCCCTCAGCGCAAAACTGCGATTTTTGTCACTGTGAACTGCGCTACCCATTGTGGCTAGTCGAGAAAGTGGTCGTAAGCCATGAGCTTCGGAAATGGGGCAGAGGATGCCTTGGCCCCCTGTTATTGAAATTTGATATTACCCTATTAACTTTTTGGTATAGAAATATTTTTTTCTTAGTTTCGAGTCGGTAAAATAAAATTACACCAATGTTGCTCCTCACTCTTGGAAAAAATCCTTCCGACGCCCATTCCGTAAGTTGTCAATTATCAAAAGTTCAAAATCGCAACATCTTGCCGATTACATAGCAGTTTTCATAGTTAAAGGCCACAAAGATGGCGGCAAGTAAATCAGTCACAGTATATTGACGGTGAAACTAGTTTCGCGTTTTCCAACGCATCATCAGTCCTGTAAATGTAAGACAAATCTCACAGGCGAAATGTTGGCATTTGAAAACAAGTAAAGAAAAACAC